>Ga0131853_10006532_pt1 | contig 21057 bp, 9 predicted proteins | sample TergutLab28metaG_FD_92764 | JGI IMG/M metagenome (GOLD analysis project Ga0131853, IMG submission 92764) | Labiotermes labralis P1 segment gut microbial communities from Petit-Saut dam, French Guiana - Lab288 P1 (version 2) (version 2) | ecosystem: Host-associated > Arthropoda: Insects >...
ATACGGTTGTACCCCCTGATGATGGGCCTAGATACGCCCGAAACATGTAGATGTTGACGAAATATACTAAGAATAAGTTTTGCATCCAGTTCGTTTTTCTTTACACAATTATATCGAGATGTACGGACAACAAAACATTAAAAAAAATTGTGCAGCAGGTTTCAGGTTTAGTTACCACCGAGTTTCCTGCGACGTACGTAACTGTAATCACGATGCTGACAATACGATTTCGAAATAACCTTTTTTACATGATAAAGAAAATACTGCCAAGGTGAGTGGGTCACATGAAATTGGTGGAAGGAAGCCAAATTGAATTCACCTTCGTCGGGAAATTTAAGTGTTCAAGGTGAGAGGTAATAAGCCAATCAACGAAACCGATTCAAAATTTAACTTCCCGACTCTCAGGATCTCATTCTATAGAAACAGCCTAACCGTGGGTAATCCAATCACGTTAGCATATCCAACGGTCGAACATGTAGTGAACATAATGTGTCTTTCTAGTACTGAACGTGTAATTGGGAGGCAAGGCACTCGATGCGTGATCATCTGCTCTTAATGTGGACCGTGACGAGTAACCACATCATTCAGGCTTCACATAAACGATGCATCACACACCATTCAGTTCAGTGTGGAGAATCAGTATTTGTCACTAACTACCACTACACAATTAAATAAAATACAGTGAATTAAACTACTCGGAGTTTAAGGATAAAAAACGCTTTATTTAAAAACAGTCGCGTCGTGACGTGATGTAACAATCTGAGCGCGACGCAACACGACGGTGTTCATAAAGGTCAGAGTCATCAAGAGGGTAGTAACTATGAACATAACATCATGTTATGCGGCAAAGTGTGACTAGATCATCGATTAGGCTAAAACCTGAACGACCAGGAGTTTCAAAGATAGATTTCGGTTCTTGTCTCCGAATAATCCCTAAGGAAAGTCTCATATGGTTAACTGGATGCTGTGTCACTAACTAGCTAGCAGAGATCAACAAAACTAGTGCCAGTTTCTTTCTGTTCTCTCTGGTGGTTAAAGATGTCCGTACAAGGTATGATGCATAAAAGGGAAAAGACATTTATGGTATCATACAGAACACGGGTTTAAATAAAAGGTAAAGGTAAAGTGATCCCGTTACAGAGAGTGGGTAAAGGTATAACTCTACTCTTCCATGACCGCGGCACTAGAATGGGGTGAGTGGTCAGCAGCACGCCTCAGCCGCACTTTACCCCCGAGAAAGAACTGGTTCCCATTTTACAGGAGGATGGGTGAGCCCCAGGGCCGGTCTGGACGGGCGGAAAATCTCGTCCCAACCGGAATTCGATCCCGGACCGTCCAGCCCGTAGTGAGTCGCTATACCGACTGAGCTACCGGGCCCACACAGGGTTAAGTGGAAGTAGTAATATAAAAGACAACTATTTTGGAATTAAGTCTGATATACCGATTTAAAACATTGCAGAAAAGCTGCACCAGATCAGAATTATGTGTTAAGTGTAGGTAAATTTCGAGCAAAAGTGCGTTTGACTTCTGAATTTTTATCTTTGCGTTCTTATAAATTTTGTCCGTCATACTGTTAGAATATTATGCTTTACTGCAGAATATAAATTCTTTCTCATTTATGTATCATCATCATTTTAGGTTTCGTAATGTTACAATATTTTCATTGACTTGCATACAAACAGAAATAGGGGAAAATAAACTGTGCGTGTAATAACTTTCTGACTGCCTACATGAAATAAGCAGCTGACTTATTCAAGTCAGCTGCTTATTTCGCACAAGTTATAAATATTTTTTTTGGGGGGGGAGGGGTTTATACACGTATATTGACAGCCCTTCCCTAACGAGGCGATCACTCAGACTGCTTAAGTCGAATCATATGGTTTTTACCGTTATCACAACGACAAACTATGACAAAAAAGACGTGACGTCACACCCATCTGTTTATGGCACTCAATGTACTAAGTACTGTAAGAATAATTTAGTTTATTGCAATGCACTATTATCATGTGTTTACGTTTCTTATTAATTTTATTACAGATACGTATTGAAGTTCGCAGCAATAAACATGCAGCAACAAGAATTAAGCATATGAAACGTAAGGCGTGAAAATTGTATTAGTTAAATGTCGTTTATGTTAATAAAACTCTGGCTATTAAAGAGGTTCTTTAATTAGTATAGTTAATGAGCAAAAGACTTTGTCCAGGCTCTGTTTATCTTTGTCATTATGACACAGACACACACACACACACACACATATATACATACACAAATATAGTTCAATACAGTGCATCGATTAGCCACGCTGTGAATTTTTTTTAAATCACGCTAATGTAACACTGCTAAATTTCGACAAAGCCAGAGGTGGACTACATATTCTGCTGTGACTGTACTAACATCCTAACTTGCAGAGCCAGAGGCTGCAAGAACTCAATTTGAAGTCTTCTTACGCTGGAAGGGTGGGACGTTTTGTAGCAGTAATTGATTAAGAAAAGTTTCATATGTTACCTCATAAAAGCTCTTGGAAAAGCAAACTTCCTGTGAACTCTCAGTTAATTTTGTGCGTGGTCTGCTTCATGACTACGGATTATTTTTACGTAATAATTTATAGATAACCAAGGAGATATCACTGCCATAAATAAAATAAGTGTCGCGAATATTATAAAGTAAGGTACCTTTAATACATGTCTGCAGTGGTGGCCCAGTAGGGACTTAAAACATTTCCTAGACTCCAGCCGGTATTAGGCTGTGATTTATAACGGAATTCTTTATCAATTTATTACTTTTAGGAGAGCTGAGATGGCGTCATGACTTATGTACTCGCACGGTGCACAAATAAAGAACAGTTTTCTTCTCATAAATGAATTCTAAAGACTTTTAAAACAATCTGACAAGCAAGAAGGTCTAACTCATATAGCAGTGCCGAAATGAATATTAGTATTTCTTTCATATTCAGTTCGTGGAATCTGAAAGGATCTAAATTGCGCTAAAAATTTACGTGGTAGAAGGGCTAAAATAAGCGTGTGTCAGAGAACATTGGGTACAATCTGGCCCAACTACTTGCCGCTGTCTTTTCGCAGCACCTGAAGAAAACATCGAGTTGGTTGGTGTTGTACTTAGTCGGACAATAAAGTCATGAGACTGGTTCCAGAAAAAAAGTTTTATTTTATTTTATTTATTTATCAACTACAATGTGGTCGCCTTCAAAGTACATCCCTTGTGCCTGCACACACCCTTTCCAGCGGGGCTGTCATTATTTGTAGCATTCTTTGAACGTATTTTGTGGCATGTTGTTTAAAAGTCTGTGTTACAGAACTATGGATGTCTTCTGTTGACTCAAAACGGTAACCTTTCACTGCCGATTTTACTTTTTGAAATAAAAAGAAGTCACAAGGTGCGAGATCAGGTGAGTAAGGAGGCTGCAGCATCACCGTAATGCATTTGGATGTCAAAAACTGCGCTCAACCGCGCATCCCTCTGTTGCTCTGTGAGATTCCTGGGCACCATATCGACACAAATTTTTCTCTTACCCAGTTCTTCAGTCAGTCTCAAACGAAAGGTTTCCCGGTTCATATCCACTTCATCAGCAATCATTTTGATTGTTAATCTTTGATCAGATCGAACAAGTTCTCTTACCCGTGCTATGTTGTCACCTGTCCGTGCTGTTAATGGTCGTCCGATTCGCTGCTCAACTTCCACAAATATTCTGCTTGCAGAAAATATTTTGTGCCAGCGAAAGGCTTGTGCTCTTGGCATTGCAACATCTTCAAAGGCTGCTGAAGTTTTTTATTTGTTGTGGTGGCACTGTCACCGAGTTTAACATAAAAAAATTATGGCATACCGCTGCGCAGTGTTCCGTGCTTCCACTTCCATGACAAGGTTCACAGACACCTCCTGACATGTCACGCACCGACTTCACACTGAGCGTTGCAAAGCCATGCCACTGCAAGTGGGGATGGAGGAAGGACCAAGGTCAAAGGCTGTCCGTGTTAGCGGGCTGCAGTATTGCCAGTACGGTTAGGATAAAATTAATCTCATTACTTTATTGTCGTACCTCTTATGTGTTGTAGGTGCTGCGAGAGGTTCTGAGTCAACGAATCGGTGGATTCAGTTTCTGTTGTGGTTGTAGCAAAAGTTTCTTAAGAGTGCTTGGCAAGTACCAAAGACAAAATAAATACACGAAGACTGAAAGTGGCAGCAAGGTCCGCCGGTATGTTGATATCCATCTACCAAACGACAGGGTGTAACATTCCGGAAGAACGTAATATTGAATAATCCGAAAGTCTGAAAAAAAAATGGCGATAGAAATGAAGGAAAACTGCTTCCTTCAATGCTACGTAAAGGTAAAGCAACACCATCACGGGCCTTGACAGGCCCTGAGGGTTCCAGGAGGTTGAGGCTCCCAGATTTAAAGATAATTGGCACATGAAGGTGGTAAGGTTGTCAGCCCTATGCCCCGGCCGCCTTTACCCCCCCCCCCCCAGAAAATATAACTGGTACTCATTTCTGTTAGATGCTGAGTCGACCTCAGGGCCACAGTGCGGCCGGAAGGATTATATCAAAGAAAAATTCCAATGACACCAACGGGAATCGAACCTGCGATCTTCCGACTTGTAGCGTTCCTTCGAAACGTCGGACAAAGCGTCACACCCCGGAAGTCCTGCATCCTCAGCGTCTCACTCAGCTACACGTTGCTTTTTGGCACACAGTAGGCAAATTTCGATGCCAGTCAATTTCAAGACGTCGAGAGAGGGAGAGATGTTTTGTTTAACGACGCTGTCAGTTACTAAGATGACACAAAGTCAAAGGAGAAGAACGAATGTGAATGTGGATGATATGTAGAAAGGTATCGAGACGGAAACCCCGAAATACCCACAAAAAACCCTGTCCAAATGCCAGGCTGCCCACAAAAAGTCCTACATGGACTGGCCTGGGATAGAACCCAAGCCTTTTAGACGACAGTTTGGAGAAAAGAGAACTAATAAGAAAAGTACTATTTTACTGCGTCCACTTCTTCATCGGGAACTGAAGAAGCTCAAGCTGACCGAAGACCCGAGCTTTCTAAACTTCAAAGGTATTCACTGCTTTCAGCGCCCCTAAGTCAGCAACACTTTCAAAACTGTTATGCATTCACACTAACTGCGTACTTCCAAGTACACAGACGGTTACTGTAGGATGCTTCTGTTATTTGTTTGAACACATACATGCGAATAGGCCATTTATGTAATCAGATTCAATAAACCATGACACAGAGCTGTAACGAAGAATGATCAGCTTAAGGTTCCCGCTTGAGCAAACATTAGATGATTGCGGTTTATTGTAATGACATGTTGGGCGCTGAGAATTGACACATAATTTTCTCCAAAAATGAGCAGACGGTATACATATATAACGTTTGGAAAAACAATGCATTTACATGTTCGGTTAATTAGTAAGTACCGGGCAGCAGTGTTAAATGTATGACAATGTTGTGGTAAATAATGGCTTACATCGTTTTAACACATGCTAGTTACTAATACTGATATTTCTCCTTGTATAAACAACAGATATGAATTAAACATTCGACATGTACAAATACTACCAAGAAAAACAAAAACATTTGCTAGAAAAGCTTAATGTTATTCACATCCGTGCATTAACAAATACTTCACATGATAAAACCAACAAATACAATAAAACATATTAATTTTGGTGCTTTTGTTGGTTTTATCGTGTAAAGTATATGCGAGATAGTCGGGCCCTTAGCACCTTTCTGCACCGCCGGGCCCCGAGAATTTGTACCGGCTTCCTTCCATCTCGTCGGCACTGATTCCAACCAAAGCTCTTTCGAAAACGACTTCCTTATTAGGGGTTAACAGACATCGCATGTAATCGTTCTGTGTATTTTAATCCCCCCCCCCCCGCCCTCAATGAATTAGCACGGCATAGACCAGAGAATGATAAACGCCACTACACTGCATTTTCTTCTGATTTTTTTTGAACCTTCATAATGGCGTAATATAGAACTAAGTTGAAAAGCAATGTCATTAAAGCATTCCCTTTTTCGAGACGTTAGGAACAGGAAATGCGCGAGAAAAGTTTATGTACAGAGAACCGTATCTTAAGAGAAAGAGAATTTATTTATCTTGGGAGAACAAGAGCTTTTGCGTGTTTCTTCTGACACGTGTCGACTTGGCGCCAATCAGTGAACTTTGAAAGCACGGCAATATTTCTACGTCATCGTCTCTTTCAGCCACAACCCGATTGTAAATGGTAATTAGACACGAAACTCTGTTAATAAATCAATGTTAGAACACAGCAATCAACCAACGGAGTCTGCGAAATCAACTGCAAACATTCTGAACGCAGAGAATTTCCCGGCTGAACATTTCATATTCCCAACAAGTGCCGGGCGCCATCCTCGGCTGCAAGGACGCTTATTCTTCTGACAGTTGTTCTGGTTTCCCATAGTCCATGGAGTAAAAGTTTAGCATAGTTTCTCATTCATCTCTGGCGGGTCCGCCAAGAAAAGTTCAAAAATGCACCTAAGAACTTCCACAACGCCTCTCCAACCTGTCCGTTGAAACTATTTTATCTATTATCCGGCACCGGTCTGTTGAATTAAATATAACCATCACAATCCAATGTACTTAAAAATGACCACGAATAACACCGAGCTGCAATTTGCCACTCGGTATATAAACACCATACCAATCTGATCACAACCTCAGACAATCTGACGGCCTACTACGATGTTATTCTCAGGAGAATGTATCCTAACACAAAGACGTAAGCACTTTACAAAATACAACCATACGTTTTGAGCTAATTTTATTGCGCCCTGTTATCAGTGCTAGCTCTCATAAATAATTTTACCTTGACAATGGCAGGCGGACGGTTTCAATTCCTTATGTGCCTGCAACTTGTTTTTACGGTAGACCATCCCGACGCTGACCAGATACAAGAAGCAACATGCCCAGGTGTACATCGCAGTTCACCAACACATTTCATGAAGTTTATTGTGCTCGCTTACTCGATTTAATGAAGACGGTCACATACAGTTATGTAGGATCTTTCATATGGGATTTGAAAAAAATTTGTTTAAAACTTATGATAGGCTTACCTACACATGAAGAGGTTGGTGTATGTTTTAATGTAAATTAGGCTTTTAAATTGGTCACTACAGCTTACAATTTAAAAACACATTGAGAATTAACATCATGCATAGAACTCTTAACATCGAATTTCACCACAGTATATATGGCGCCTTTACGACATGCATGAAAATTTCATTCATGGCCTTATTTTAAGCAGGATTTGTAATTCCCCAGTACGGCTTAAAATTAAAATTGGCCGATTAAGGATAGACATGTACGTTTCATATCGAATTCCACCAAAAGTGCTTTAACGCCTTATGACGTAAACAGAATTCATTCATGAACACACGCATTTGGCTTTGTTATGATGGGTATAGTTAAAAATTAAATCTTCCGAACTTTTAATGGAAGTTTCCAACGTCAAATTCAACGAAAATCTGTCCAACAGCATGAGTTGCGATAAGAGATCCCAGACGGACGGACGGACAGACTGATGGACATGACCAGCATGTAAAACCTTTGTGTGTTGAAAGACTAATGGTGAGTTAATTTCAGTCAGAAAACAGAACTATAATTTATGCTAGATGATGGTATTTATTAGAAAAGTAAATAACTACATGTTTCGGCCTAAAGCGGCCATCTTCAGGTTATCACAATTACAATTTTGCTCAAAGATTGTCATATATATGTCTATATTGCATAGTGATGTTGAGATCTCAATATCACTATGCAATATAGACATATATATGATACTCTTTGAGCAAAACTGTAATTGTGATAACCTGAAGATGGCCGCTTTAGGCCGAAACATGTAGTTATTTACTTTGCTAATAAATACCATCATCTAGCATACAGTTATAGTTGTGTTTTCTGACTGAAATTAACTCACCATATATAAAACCTTACATTTTAATAACGAAGTAACACCCAAAATTGGGAATTTAAACCAAGCAGTACTTAATGTATGCACGAACAGCAAACCAAACCCTACAACATGCTTGTAGATAATATAGCGTGTTTCTGCAGAGGTACATTTCAAGTGAGAAGAGTCGTGCACACGTGCAGCTAACAGGGCCAATGAAATTGCGTGCCTGTAGATTTATCTGAAGCTCTGAATATCACAAGCCTGAACAAGGTGACCAGAAGACCACAATGTGTTTCTAACTTTCAATGTGCCAGAACGATTAGTTATTTCAATAAAAATTGAAGGCCACACGTGTTGCATATTGCTTGTAGCCGAAAATATAACGTTCACGTTAACTGGTTAATTACGTCTAAAACAGGATTACGCTGCCCCTTCATAAGATTTGTTTTTGATTTTTATTAGTCTGCGCTTTAACCACAATGCTTTATTAATGTCAAAGGAAAATACCCATATTTTCACATGAATTAACGTTTGTTTGCTATTACATATTACCGTACACTCCTATAGGAAGAGCACAAATTGAGAGAAATTTTGCGTAACGTGCATTATCATTATGAACAATATCAGATTGTTTTTTCTAATGCAATTTTATTAGTATGAACTCAGAATACGTACTTCACAAAACATATCAACAACGAACCGATTTCACTCGAAAAAGCAGTAACAAAATTAGCAGAATTGGTATATTTTACAGTCCTTGGAGACAGCAACTAAACGATAAATTCAAACGACTACAAATGTGTCAGGTCTGACAATAATGTGAATATTCAGTAGAGTAATAATTGTTTATGATTTTATTTATATTTTGTGTTATATATGGTAAGGAAAGTACATTACAAATTGGCATTTGCGTATGCCATGCCTCAAGATAGTAGTAATTGCCCAAATATGTAGCGACATTCGGTGCATTTCCTAACATGACTATACTCAAATTATATTACGGCAGGAAAAACCCTGACATCGATCGACAGGGAAGGATTGAAAAGAGAGTGCTGAGAGGAATATTTGGGCCCAAGAAAGGTGATGAGTATGTACAGCACACAATACTGAGGAGCTTAGAAATTTCTCCTGTTCACCAAATTTTATCACTGTAGTCAAACAAGGATAAGATGGTCTGTGCATGAAACATGCATACTGATATGATAAATGTACAAAATTTATGTTAGAAACTTCCAGAGCTCACGTGATAGACACAGGCATTAATGGAAGTGAACCCAATAAAAATTATTTTAAATACACAGGTTTAGAATAAATTCAGCTTCCTCAGGTTATGGTCCAAAGGCAGCAGGCTGTTAAGATAGCGATACGGAGGTAACTTCGATTCACATAACACGTGGGGATTTTCCTGACCAGATGAGTAATACACTTGTTATCCACACACATGTTACAGGCGATTACGGCCTGGAAATTGCATTATCACCATACCTCCGTCTTCTTTGGAGTATCTTCGTCCATTCGTTAATTCTACGTTGGCTCATACAGACGTCGCCATTTTAAACTGCCAATCTTCCTTCAACCGTATGAGTTTCCACACCCTCAGTCCACAAAATTCGGAACACAAATACCTGAACTAATAATTCTTTGGTAAATTCTATCAAACCAGCAGCTCTGTTAAACGTGCCACAGTATTGTCACTAACAACAACAAAATCCAATCGGAGATAAGAGATGGTCCATTTCGTCTACAACAGATCATCTTTCTTAGACCGTCCAACATTGTTACAGGCTTAAGTTAATAGCCTTAAAACTGATTTTCCTTCGTAGCCCACAGATAGTATAAAGTAAGTACGTGAAAGTAATTCTGAACTGCAGGACAAAGGGGCAGTATACTAATACTGCAGCAACCAATCACGATTTAATTTAAGTGCCTACAGCGATTCAACGTTAATTCTATTCTCACTGCATCTAACCCTGCCGTCTTGCATGCAGCCGTAATCGAGACGAAAACAGTTTTATAAAGGTCGTCCTTAATGGATCTAAACACAAACATAAACTAATCTTCCCCATTACACACGAAGTTTCAGGGGTTTATGTTTTTAAAATGAATGTTCCAACTATACCAACGCCAGACTTTATCTCATTGTGTGATAGGCTGCAGAGGGATGGGTAAGAATCTCTATATAAATCCTGAAAACGTTCGCCCGATACTGCCACAAGAGGGAAAGTGTAGTACCATAGGAGAGGCATATGTCACATTAAAAGAAAAGAAGAGGAAGAGAAAAAGTCAGTTAAATTGTTCGACATGGTCTTTATTTTTCTCTTTTCCTCCACACCACATCTTTTCCTCTTCGTGTATCTTATAAATTATCTCCCAACCATGTCCCAAAGCCCTGAACCGATTCTACACAATAAGTCCCTCTGCAGTACTCGTCTATTCTTTCCAAGCTGCAGCCAAAAGAAAATTAAATAAATCCTAATAAATCCTGCAGGAAGAAGATGGAGACAAATGGCTCAAGTTGTAACTCTTCTGACTTGCATTCTGGAGAAGCTCGATTACAACCTTGGCCTAAACACTGGTTTTTCGTGGATTTCCTCAGTTCCTCCAGGCGAGTATCAGGACAGCGCCTTGAGACAGGCAATAAACACTTCTCTCAAACTATTTCAAATTCATCAAACGCGATCATGTCATAAAATTCGAGCTAAAACAACCGCTGGACTTAGTACAGCCTCGTGAGTTAACCAAAATCCAACCTTACCACCCCAAAGGAAAAAGGTCATGATTTCCAGGATCTATTCCTTTTTCTTTTCTTTACTATAAAACTTTAGAATAGGCTCTGAAATGTAAAACTTTGCACTTCTGTCATTCTGACTGACTACGAAAGTGTAATTATACTCGGAAAGTCTCGTCTATCTGGGCTATTGGATGGTTGGTACCGGCGAGTTCTATGTCCAACTTTTGAATTGTAGAGACTTTCTATAGTAAGACCAGGTCTTCTTCTAGGCCACTCATCAGTTGTGTTTACACGGCTGAACTGTGTGTCCCTGTTATCTTCATTGGGCACGAAAAGCGGCTGGCCACGGACTGGATCGTACGGTGTTCAAATTCCGGTGAGGGCGAGTTTTTCCGCACCCGTCCAGACCAGATCTGGGGGCTCACCCACTTTTCTGTCTCTTTCCTGGGGGTAAAGCAGTCGGGGCGTGGCGTTGACCACCCGCCTCCATCTAGCGCCCAGGTTAAAGAAAGAGTAAAGCTATACTTCTACTGCCCCTCTAGGCCTTCATGGCCTATTCTAGGGTGGACTTTAACTTTACCTTCTATTTATCAACGACAGGTTCGCCAACGTCACCCGTTTACCACTCCCAAAGTGCCTTGTATTCTTCATTGCCATCTGGCCATCCTGTTGTTCTCAAGATTATGTGACAAATGTCCAACGTCAGTCAATCAGAGAAGCAGGTTCTGTGTTGCTATGTTCTCAACCACTCCGGCCTATCCAACAACAGGCTGCCAAATAACTTCAAAGAAAATAGCATCTGAACGAACTCTAAGCAATGACACTTGGGTTGCTCCTCTTGAAGCTCTTTTATCCCCCGGCATTAAGAAGCAACGTCTGCAAAAGGCAAACATTTTCGGTTTGTGAAACAGCGTCCGATGTTTCGGTTTTCTCTCTGCTCCATCGGGCGGAAGGCTATCTTGACCGCAAGGCTTTCGATCGGCCAACTGCTTGATGCAAGTGTATTTGTTAGTGATGGCCTCTGCAAGTTCGTACAGCCTGTAGGGAACTCTAACATTCCTCATGTCTCATCGAACATTATATGACGAGGATCGCAATGTCTCTCACGGTCATTGCACGTTGCCGGAGAACAAATTCAAGGTTCAGAATTTTGAGAGCACAGTCGTGGCTCGCGGTGGCACAGTGGTTAAGGTGCTGTGTTACAAACCGGAAGGTCGCTGGTTGGATCCCAGATGGTGTCACTGGAATTTTTTTATTGACATAAACCTTCCGATCGCACTATGGCCCTAGGATCGACTCAGCCTCTAACAGAAATGAGTAGCATGAGGATTTCCTGTGGGTGAAAAAGCGGCCGGTGCGTAAGGCTGACAACCTTACCACCATCCTGTGCCGTTGTCATGTAATCTGGAACCTTCTGGGCACCTCGGGCCTGCAATGGAACTGATTTTGCAGTCGTGGCTTTAGTTTTCTGGGCAGTGACGGAAAGTAGTTAGTGAATTTATTGAAGAAAGATACCACAATCAAATCAGAGCGACGTGTTCAGACATTAAAGAAGATAAAACAATGAATTCGAAGGGTTAGACAGAACAGGAAGATAATTCAAGTCGTCATGCATGACAACGCCAGACCGCAAACCGGTCGGTGCACAAGAAAGGCAATTGCAATAGTGGAGTGGACTGTTCTCCCTCGTCATCCCTACAGTCTCAATTTAGCACCCTTCGATTTCAATCCTTTTGGGCCCTGAAATTGCACCCCGAGAACACCGTTTTGCAGACGACGTCGAGCTGAAACACATTGTGCGTGGAGACCTCCGACGCTTCAGCAAAGAGTTTTAAGCTACCGGCACAGAGCATCTCACGAAAAGTTGGAAAAACTGTGTTGTTAATGTAAGAGATTTTGTGGAAAGATAATCCGAACTCTATGAAGGAAGTACCTAGGATATATGTAAATGTAATCATAATTGTAAATTACAGTTTCTGAGAAAAATAGGAGGCATTACTTTCTCATTGCCCTAGCATTTCTGAATATATTTTTACGATAATGTGCCAATCAAGAGATATATTGTTTGGAAGCAGGTTTCAATGAAACACAGCGAACACCAAGAGGAAATTCAGCGAAACTATTCAACATGACCTTTCACTTCCCTTCCTCTCCAGCTCATAATTTCACCCATCCCCTGACTACTACTAAGTCCCTTACAACACCTCCTTCCCCGAACATGATGCGTATAATCGTCGTCATAGCCATAGACGCAGCTACGTACAATCATCCAACCTTCGTCCCCTGTTAACCTATTGTTCCGGACCATTTATAACAACTCCACTGCACATACATTGGACTTGAGGAACCCCTATCTTTACGAACGACGGGGATGGGTGTTCAGAAATTTTACGTTTTCCCCCACCCGCCCAACTTTCATGAGTTTGCACAACCCATGATGTCTAAACTTTACTATTTCCATTATACATGTTTAACATCGCTTCCATACTACATAACGTCTCATGTTATCAGCGGCGGAGAGCTGAGAAAGGCCGTAAACACAACGGTTATTTAAGCGAGGTGTGAGACTTAAACAAAAAGATGGATGTCCAACCGCAACAGCTGGCAACACTAATCTGTTCGGACAAGCTAGACCAAGTGACTACACAAATCAACAGTTTTGTGTCATACCGTCGCTAGGACTCTGTTTCATTTTAAGAATGACCGCGTGTTGTGGCTGTCAACAAGTAAGGAGAACATAAATTATCTCACACTTCGTTAGATTCGAAGAACAAAAAATTAAAGAAACCTGGCCGGTGACAAAAATTGAGCCTTCCGTGCCACGCACAAATTATAAACACACTAATCCAAGCCATTTATCACAGCTGTCACACACCCATGACAGACGCGTTTCAGGTTTCATGAACAGTTATCTGTGTCATCGTAAAAATCTCACATTAACAGTTACTTATGCATTATTAAGAAATGTAATAGAACTAAAAGAAGTATTTAAATTGTTAATATCTTTGTAAAGGTAAAGCAGTCCCGTTACAAGCCTGAAGTGGCCCAGAGGGTTCCAGAAAGTTAAGGTTCCCAGATTTCATGACAACGGCACAGGATGGTGATAAGGTCGGCCTTACGCCCCGGCCGCCTTTACCGTCAGGAAATGCTCCTGGTACTCATTTCTGTTAGAGGCTGGTTCGACCCGATGGCCATAGTGCGATCGGAAGGATTTTATGTCAATAAAAAATTCCAATGACACCAGCTGGGATCGAGCCAGCGACCTTCCGATTTGTAGCACAGCACCTTAACCACTGTGCTGCCGCGGTCCCCATTAATATCTTTGTACATAATCTAAATATTGACAACAAATGGAAAGTTTTTGCGGGTAGTACACCTAATATATATATATATATTTACGAATATTCTGATTATAGTTTCATGAAAGGGGAAACGGTTCCGTTGTAGGTGTGTGGCGATTTTGATAAGGGGTTTAAGTAGATGAATGTACAATTTGTATACTAAACACAAACGCCACAAGGTACGCTGCATTACAAGACTGAGTCTTCCGGTACGACTCATAATCAAACATAACGTCTGAAACTGGAATTTCAAAAGTATCGAAACTGAGAGGAAGGCGATAAAAGGTAAAGTTTTCCCGTTACAGGCCCGGTGTGGCCCAGAGGGTGGGTAGAGGTATAGCTTTACTCTTACATGACCGCGGCAATAGAAGGGGTGAGTGGTCAGCAGCACTCCCCGGCTGCACTTTACCCCCGGGAAAGACGCGGTACCCATTTTATAGGAGGCTGGGTGGGCTCCAGGGCCGGTCTGGACGGGCGGAAAATCTCGTCCCCACCGGGATTCGATCCCGGATCGTCCAGTCCGTCCAGGCACTATCCACACACAAGTCAGAAGCGTTACCGTCTTAACCACATTAACTCGGATTTTCATCTTATTTCTCCTGTATTAAGAGAGGAGTGGACTAATGTATTTGGGCCCACGCAAATGATAATTTATTGAGGCTTGTTTGACCGTGCATCTTCCTCAGAAAATAAAGTGAAATGCCAACTTGATTCAACTAGGTAATTTTATTAATGTATCCTTAGCTCGACATGTTTCGGGTATATACGCCCACCATCAGGAGCATTAGATGTTGAGTTGCAGCATACGATTTTCTGCACCGAGTTTTTGGATGGGTGGTGGTCTTGACAGCCGCTGCGTAGGTCGTGTGTACGGTGCGGATGGTGCCGTGCACGGCACCATCCGCACCGTACACACGACCACCACCCATCCAAAAACTCGGTGCAGAAAACCATATGCTGTAACTCAACATTTAATGCTCCTGATAGTGGGCGTATATACCGAAACATGTCGAGCTAAGGATACATCATTAAAATTACCTCATTCAATCAAGTTGATAATTTCTTCTTTCATTGTAATTCACTTTTTGCCAGTCTCCCACGTTTCCTTTTACTAAATGTTCTTGACATTTCACTTTATATTGGCATATTTCCCGGTAATGGGATATATGTGTAACGTCTACACCCTTCAGCATATTTAATGGACCCATAGCGTAACACTTTCAAAAACTTCCACCTAGGCTACAGAATTTTGCGTTCTTTTTTCCTTCTTAAAATACACGTAAAGGTGCGTGTATTTATAATCGATGGATTTAAAGGTCTCGGTTTCTCGTTCAGACATGTCAGACTCGCCGCTGAAGAAGTAAGATGGATAATAAATAAGAGTGCGGTCTATTTAAATGTCTATATTTAGTGACACACTGCACTAAGTGCACTGCGTCTGACGTAGCAGAACTGGGACATTTTGTTCACCTAAAAATGTTCAATAAGCGATCTTTGTACATCCAGTATCATTTTCAGGAAATTATTTCGAGATTTTCTGTAATTGCAGTCAGTGTTTATTCTGCGTTACTTTCCACAGAAACTGTACTTTCTGCCTTCTATTCTCCGACATATCAGAGGGACTAATAAACAAAAATAAATTCTTAACTTCTGCGTATTCTGACACAAAATTTACTAATTTCAGTGCCACTAATGGTCTTTTGATGACAATATGCATTCTGGAAAGGAAAATTAGTCTACAAAATGCATACAAAAACTCTCAATAACTAATACTATCTGCTTAAACAAGGTAAGATGTAAATATCTTGGGTGTAGAAATTAGCTTCCATAGGAAGACCATTGTCCGAGATGAGTCTTGTCGGATATGCATTCCATATTGCGGTTGAGAGAACATGATAATCGTGTCTGGCTGCACCCCCCGCCCCCCGGGCCGGTTCAAAACACTACGCACTGGATTCCCGATAAGACACTATTTGATATTTTCATTAAGCCTATATTTGTTTCTTACTACAAGAGTCAATACTTGTGCCACTTCCTGAACGCTTACTGTTTAGCTGCACGATTCACAGCGCAATAACACGAAGGCGAATGAAATGTACAGGACAAGGCACATGCCGCGAGTTTAGAAATGCATAGAATTTTAGCTAAAAGAAATGAAGAGTGGCCAAAGCGTAGATTGGAAAGTGATAATAAAGTAGGTCTTAGATAATATATGTATGGAATTAATTCAGCTGGCTCAGGAAAGAGTCCAGTGGGCATTTTTGTGAACATGTAACATGTAATAAAATTCAGGTTTCCACGGATGATTTAAAAATTCTTGATAAGTTGAGGCAATATCAGCGTTATCATAAAGGACTCTCTTCCACGGTAAATATATGTACCACCAGCTGTAAAATTCATAAAATCTGTTCCATAGCATTTATATGTCACACAGACTCTAACATTCAAACACTTTGTTTCGTTGTAAGTATTTCTACCACCTGTTTCAAAATTCCTAAACTCTGCGCTATGTCAACTGTGTGGAACAGTGACCTAAAATTTATAAACTGAACCCCGTAGTAATTGTAAGTACCACATGCTGTAATATTCATAATCTCTGCTCCAAGGTAACGATATGTACCACTTGTTGTAACATACATAAACTCTGAATTTTGTGACACGGTCTACTTTGTGTTCGGTGCGGTTCTGACAATGAACAGGGACTGTTGCCCTAACAACATTAACTGACTGGCATTTCTAATATAAACAGCTTGTATTCTTGGTGCAGTATGAACTGACATTTTACATAAAAATTCGCTGAATGACAGTATTCAAAGGTATTCTTATAATGAAAGTCGAGGAGATGCACTGTTTCTCAGATTTATTTGATAAAGTACTCTACATGTTTCGGACAGGCCCACTGTCCATCATCAGGAGTATCTCAACATTGTGTACACGCAATAGGATTTGTCGTGCTAGTTCTGTTTGCGTCTGCTAGCGTGGTCAGGACCACGCTAGCAGACGCAAACAGAACTAGCACAACAAATACCTATTGCGTGTATACAGTGTTGAGATACTCCTGATGATGGACAGTGGGCCTGTCCGAAACATGTAGAGTACTTTATCAAATAAATCTGAGAAATAGTGCATCTCGTTGGCTTTCATTATAAGAATATATCACGATGCACGGTCCTCTGAATGTCAATGTCTTCAACGGGTTCACGAAAAGAATATTACTAAATTATCACAGTGCTACTGTAGTTGTTTCCCAATATGATGATCCAGTGCAGTGATGTAGATATCCAACTACAAAGCAATACTAATAGTAGTTCTACTTAACTACTACTACTACTCTATCTTTCGGTAAATTTTGCTCATAAAGCTTTAACAATAGCTTTAAAATACAAAAATGTAGACGTCTATTTAAAGAGGAAGGTAGCTAATACATAGACTTGATTCATAAAATACAATTCTGCCTTCATATGGCCCACTGATGGCGGTGCTGTATGAAGCTGGCTCCAGTTTCGTATATTACAGGATCAAAGGCAGGATCTAGCTGTTCCGTCACAGTGGCCTGTCAGATCTCTAGCTGTAGTCGAGTCACAGAATTTACCCGGAGCTAGTGTGCAAGTGACACGCTTTGCGAATATCGTACACGCGGTTTCGTTAATCACAGTGAGCGGGAAGCGAGAAATTCCTGAATGAAATCGGAACCAGACGCACCACTTCAGTGTTAAATCGGGTGTGGTATGTGTCTTCATTTAGTTCGTATTTGCGTCCTCCACGTCTAAATTTGCCCAAAAAGTGGTTACCTGGCCTCGGAATCCGTTTTTTTTCAGTTAAATATAACTCCTATTCGCCTCTTCACGTGGTATACGGAACTAAGCGAATGCAGCAGCCATTCATGACAGTCACTCAGCCGGTCAAAAATTTTTCCAACGCTGTCTGGAACAATAATATTCACTAGTGTGTTCTAATTAGCCCCACCACTGGGTCCCATAATTAACCGGTTCAGCTCAGTCTATATCCCCCAAAACAATTCTTTTATATCGATTTTAACATTACGTTCCTGGGTCTCCCACATGTTCTGTACCCTACGGGCATCCTCAGCAAACGTTTTGTTTGCATTTTCCACCTTCTCCCTACATGATACACGCCCCCTTCCTTGTTTTGATAGTTGCACTAATATTTGGTAGAGTATTGATAACGAAATTCTTCATTATGCACCCCCCTCGACCCTCCTCTTATTTCTATATAAGGTCCAAATACCCTCTCGGCACTGTCAATTTCCATGCCATTCGTTTATGTAAACAGTCAATAATAAGTATTTCCCATTTCCTCGCAAATCTTGAAACCTCGCTTCAAAGAAATATGTGTATAATAAGATTATTTGAGCTGGAGATGGTGACTTATACTTGTTTGGAATGTACAAAATATTCTTCCGACTTTTGTATTCTTAAGGAAATAACTTAGAGGATTCGCAAGTCTTGGTGAAATGAGCAAAACAAACAGGAATCTAGGTCTACATTGTACAGGATGAGAAATTGCTGCTTCTTGTTAAGCAATACTGCAAATACCATGTACTGCGGTACCGTCACAAGATGGGTTCTAAAAGGGTACATGATTGATGGTCTGATGAGCAGTGCTACAGCAATATGAAAGGTATTTCATTACATTCAGAGGTGAAAAAAATCATAAATTACGTCAAATCGTCGTGATTTAAAATGCACAAAGATCGATGTATTTAAAACGTATATGCTGATCACAACAAACAGTTCTGAGCAGAAATCAAAGGCTACTTTCAAGGTGCACAGCTTTACAATTCTGTATATTACTGTTTACTCGTATTTGTATGATTTTTGTCGCCTCACTCCATTTTTGTGAACAACTTACTGCAATTCTGATTCTTAAATTACTGCATTCAGTTACTTCCCTCCCATCCAAAACAATATTTCGGTAACAAGAGCAGTTGTCTTTTTTAGAAGAGAAAGTAAGGAGGAACCTATAGAGTCAGCTAAGGCAGAAGCACTATTCTCAATCACATGGCCACATACCATATCTACGCTTTCTTATTATAAAGCTTCGAACCGGATATCTCCAAGAGATCATCAGTCATATATATATATATATATATATGAATGAATGAATGGTACGGACGCCATCCATTTATTTACATCTCACAGAATTACACTATCCCACACAGTCTTTAGCAAGGGTACTGCCAAGCAATACCTCATGTAAGGAGCGCAAAGTGCATGCCCCACGTGACACTTCCGCTTCACAAGGTCGTGCGGCCGCCATGTTGTTATTATCGACTGTATTAAAATGAGAAGTACGGCGTATGGACGTCCACCAATGGCATAGTGCTCACACAGCTGGTTCAAATGTTTAACGGGGAAACATTGGACAAGATGTGTCCTAAAATCGAGCTTCATTTGTTTATTTACCCAGGCAATATGTTTTATTTTACCAGCTTAGGTCAGTCTGATTGTCTTGGTTAAGTCGACTTACGTGCAATTCATTTACGTAGGACAGTCTGTGTTCAGTTTACGGCCAAGTGTGATTAAGTTCACTCGATCTGTGTAACTCCATGGATATGTCGAACACTACTTAGCTCAATGTTGGTATCAGTTACGAAGGGATACTGCTGAGGGATAAGCATCAAATCAGATCAGCCATTCTCCCCCCCCCTCCTTCTCCTCAGCGTCTTGTTCCGGGTCATTTACAAGAGACAGAACGTGTTATGCGTCACCGCCGCCCCCATCGCGTCTCTTCGGCGCTAGGAGGTTCACGTCCACCGAACTACCTTCTGTCCTTTCTACACAAAACTAGCGCTTGCTATGGGCCTATACGATTTATTTGCAACTGATCTTGTTCCTGATTTAATGTTTTTAATGTTTTGTTGACCGTGTATCGTGATATATCCGCGTAACATGAATCAACAAGATGTACTATTTCCTATTAATTTATTTCAATAATAAGCCTCTACATGTTTCGAGCAGGCTTGCTGCTCATCATCAGGAGGATCAACTATGTATAAACAGCAATTGGTATATGTCACGCGTTATGTTGACTGGCTGTTGGCAGCAGCCAGTCAACATAACGCGTGACATATACCAATTGCTGTTTATACATAGTTGATCCTCCTGATGATGAGCAACAAGCCTGCTCGAAACATGTAGAGGCTTATTATTGAAATAAATTAATAAAAGATAATGTATCTTGTTGGTTCATAATCTTCATGGCTACTTATATACAATTACATTAACGATTAAATTAAAATATGTCCGTGTAGTTTGGTACTGACTTCCGAAAGGAACCTGCTGCCTCCATAAAAGCATAGTGATAAACCACGAGTGGTTGGGTCAAGGAAGATGTGAATGTAAGTTTGGACTGGATCAGAGGAGTGTCACTGGAAGTGTGGAAACCAGAGGAAAGCAGAGATAAAAAAAGGGACAGTTAAAGTGGCACTCCTAATATATCCAGGTAAATTCCGGGATCGTACTAATTTCAAGGTAGTGTATGACCGCTCCATTCCACAGCCTCACAAATCAATGATCATAAATATCCAACAATTCGACGCTGTACGGTCTGAGTTACGAACAGCTTCTGTAGATAAACTGCAAATCAGTAGCCTGTAGACAAACACAACGCACTTACGCAAATTTGTTCAGTAAGCATCTGCTATATTTTGTAGAAAGATGGTGCAAATTAATTTCGTTCCTCTTCCACTCACAAGTACAACGAACAAGTGCCTGTGCAGAGAATTCAGCAAAAACAGTTCTTCCGAAATAGTTAATGAATTTTAGCCATGTAATTTAACAGTGTTAATTAACTACGGTGCAGACTTAAAGATAAACACTGAAATTTTAATTTCGTCACCTCTTCACAACTTTTAATTTCCTGCTTGTGTGCACATGACCAAGAATTTTCATACATTCATACATGCATACATACATACATATATACATACGTACGTACATATATACATACATTCATACATGTATACATACATACACACATACATACGTACATTCATACATGCATACATACATACATACATACATA
>Ga0131853_10006533_pt1 | contig 21057 bp, 20 predicted proteins | sample TergutLab28metaG_FD_92764 | JGI IMG/M metagenome (GOLD analysis project Ga0131853, IMG submission 92764) | Labiotermes labralis P1 segment gut microbial communities from Petit-Saut dam, French Guiana - Lab288 P1 (version 2) (version 2) | ecosystem: Host-associated > Arthropoda: Insects >...
AACAAGGAATGCAACAAGGAATGCAACAATTGCTTGCTCTTTGGGAAAAAGGCGTTCCATTAGCAGATGCAAAGAAGCAGTTTGCTTTAGCATAATCACTAACAAAATCTATTATCGCAACCACCACACAAAAAGGCAAGAAAATCTTGCCTTTTTGTTAGTTTTCCTCACCTCCTCGAACTCCTCCGCGAATTTCTTCGGGAGCCGTTGTTGTTGCCGCGGTCTCTTCTTGTGTTGTTTATTGCTGTCGTATCGTTTTCGGGCGTGGATTTCGTTCGCAAAAAAGTCCAGCCGATTCCGAGCGAATAAGTCAAGTTAAGGCGACGGTCGAAATCCGCGCGCCACGGAATATCTCCCTGAAGCAAACTTGCCGTGTAATCGCCGTTTACCAAATATCCGACAAGCAATCTGTTTGTAATATCCAGATTTGAGCGCCGTCCTATGAGTATTCGCCAAAACACGCTGCCGAATGCCAAATTGTTTTTCCGCACGTTGTCTATATGTTCTCCGTAGTCCCAGATTTTTGCGTATGTATATTTATTTTGCCAGCCGCCGCTCAGTCCGAGAATGTTTTTCTTAACCCCGTCTTTGTTGAACGTGCCACCGATGTCAAACATTGCGCCATCCGCCTCTTAATTCCAAGCCCAAATAAAGTCCGCTGTTGCGCAAAAACCCTATACTAATAGCCCCGCCAACGCCTGCGGTTCGAGTTCCCAAAAGAAATTCGGGACGTATGGAAAACGTGAGACGGTCGTGCGGCGGGATTTTTTGTGAAGCGACAAAAGGGATTTGGCGGAAAGCGGCATAAATTGTTTGCAGAGAAGTTATAATAAAAAACCACAATCTTGTATTTATACGCTTTTTTTACCGTTTTATCGCTATTTTATATTACCAAATATTATTTTTACCGTCGGGCAAAAAATAAAATGGGGGCAGGCAAAGTATGGAAATAGACTTATTTGAAAACGAACAGCGAATATACGACGACGCCTTGGAGCGTATGGCTAAAACGAGCGACGACCGTAATATATGTATCGAAAATTACGGCGTTATTGTGAAGGAATACGGAAAATTACTGAAACAACTGCGCAGAGCCACGCGCGTAGCCGACAGAACCACAATAAATTTACACGAAAGTAATTTGAGCTTGACTGATAAAGTTAACGTTGACGTATTGACGGGACTTTACAACAGACGATATATGGAAGAGAGAATGAGGTCGTTAATCGGCACCTTAGCCCGCGCGAACGGCGGACTGTTGAGCGTTATGATGATGGACGTGGATAATTTCAAAAAATACAACGACACTTACGGACACGCGGCGGGCGACGTTTGTTTGCAGTCGATAGCGGACGCGCTTATGGCAAGCGTTACCAGAACGGACGACTTTGTAGCCAGATACGGCGGCGAAGAATTTGTCGTCGTTTTGCCTAACACCGACGAGGGCGGCGCGCGCAAAATTGCGGAAATGATACTTCAAAACGTTATGGCGAAAAACATTTTGCACGAAAAAAACGAAGCGGGCGTCGCAACCATATCGATAGGAATAACTACCGCGCGCGTCGAACATACGCAAAGCGGACAAGATTACATAAAACGCGCGGACGAGGCGTTGTACATATCAAAAGACAAAGGTCGCAACAGATACACGTATATAACTTTTAAAGAGGAGAACGTATGAATTTCAATGTGCGCGGATACAGCAAAATGCTGGAAGAGAACAATATTGAAGTCATTTACAGCGGTCCCATTTGGGCGGGGGGTATTGACGGAATGGCGGAAATGCTGATGAAACGCCTTGAATACGAAGACATACCGCTCAGCGCTTCGCAGTCGGTTTTTTCGGTGTTTGTGGAACAGATGAACAATATGATGATGCATTCCGCCGATAAAACGCGTATGACAAATTCCACAGGCAAGAGCGTGGAAACTCCGAAAGGCATATACGTATTGGGAATTAAGGACTCGACGTATTACGTGCAAACGGGAAACGCCGTAACGCCTGCTAACGCGGAAAACCTCAAAACCCGTATCGACCACCTTAATACGCTGGACAAAAAAGAATTGCGCCAATTATACAAACAAAGGTTGGTCTCGGAAAACGACAATCCCGAAAGCAAGGGCGCGGGCGTAGGACTGATTGAAATTGCGCGACGAGCGACAGAGCCGCTTACATACGAATTTGAGCCGATGGAAAACGGATTGGTATATTTTACAATGTTTGTGATTATAAAACAGGGAGGGAAAGAATAATGGCATTTAATCTGGAAAAAGAAAGGACTACTTCGACGCCTTATGTTTTCATTTCCGAAGAAAAGAACTATATGAGGCTGGAAGGCAGATGTTTTCACGAAAGCGTAGCGGAATTTTTTAAGCCCGTAAGCGATTGGCTTAACGAGTACCTGACGTCTGATTTCCAAACATTCACCTTTGACTGCGCCATAAGTTATTTCAACAGCTCCACCACAAAATTGTTGCTGAATATGCTGTATAAATTAGACGAACATTCGATAAACGGCAATAAGGTAATCGTCAACTGGATAACAACGGAAGACAACGAAATTATGCTTGAATGCGGCGAAGATTTCAAAGAAGATATGGATAATTTGGAATTCAATATTGTCATAGAAGAAACGGCGTAAAATTCACGGCTATGGAAAACGAAACGGCGCTTAGTTCAAAGCGAAAACTTATTCACAATGAGGGAAACAAGTGCGTAGGATGCAACCACTGCGTTCGAGTTTGCCCTGTTGACGAGGCGAATGTCGTACGCGAAATCAACGGAAAAATAATTGTTAAAATAGACAACGAAAAGTGCATTGTATGCGGCGCGTGCCAAAAAGCGTGCCACCACGGCTCTCGTTATTACGAAGACGACGCAGAACGTTTTTTTGCCGACCTTAAACGCGGCGTAAAAATAAGTATGTTCACGGCGCCCGCGGCAAAGAGCAATTTTAGCGACTTCGGACGTATAATTGCTTGGTTGCGCGACTTGGGCGTAAACAAAATATACGACGTATCTTTGGGAGCGGACATTTGCACTTGGGGATATTTGCGCTATATCGACCGAAACAAGCCTCCTCATCTTATAACTCAACCTTGCCCCGTTATAGTCAATTATATACTTATGCACCGCCACGAACTTATTCAATATCTCTCGCCCGTGCATTCTCCGATGCTTTGTACGGCGATTTATATGCGCGATTACGAAGGAATTACAGATAAAATCGCGGCGCTTTCGCCGTGTATCGCCAAAAGTTGCGAATTTAAAGCAACAGGTATGGTCGATTATAATATCACAATAAAAACATTTCAGGAATACATAGAAAAAAACAATATCGCTCTTCCCGAAAAACCGAGCGGCTTCGACCACTACGACGCCGGCATAGGCAGTTTATACCCCCTCCCCGGCGGACTTAAAGAAACCATTGAGCACTATGTCGGAAAAACCTTGCGGGTGGACAAATCCGAAGGCACGGAGGTTGTTTACGACGCTTTGGACAAATATTGCGAAAGCAACCCCGACAGTCTTCCCGTTGTTTTTGACGTTCTCAACTGCGCGGACGGCTGTAATCTCGGCACAGGTTGCGAGTGCGACGATAAAAATATATTCGAAATAAACGCCCGTATGGACAAAATACGCCAAACGGCAATCGACAGCCAAAAAAGCAGACAATATCTCGACGATTTGTTCGCAAAATTCGACGAACGTCTGCAACTCGACGACTTTATAAGAGAATACGCGCCGATTAATGTAAAAAAAATAACCATAACGGAAGAAGGCATAGAAAATGCGTTTATATCGTTAGGCAAAACCGACGAAGAATCCAGACATCACGACTGCGGCGCCTGCGGAAACGACAGGTGCACTCAAATGGCGGAGCAAATAGCCAAAGGCGTAAATATTTTTCAAAACTGCACGGAATATGTAGCAATGATGTTGCATATCGAAAAAAATGAGGCAAAAGAAGCGCACGACAATATTGTCGCGGGAATTACATACGCAAGCAAAATTCAAAGACACCTCTTGCCCCAAAACGAGACCTTGCAAGGCGCATTTTCGGAAGCTTGCGTAATCTGGAAACCTTCAAGCATAGTGGGCGGCGACATATACTGGCTTAAGAAATTCGACAAAGGCACGGTGCTTTGCGCTTGCGATTGCACAGGACACGGCACACCCGGAGCGCTATTGACAATGTTTCTGTTTTCCGCGCTGGAAACGGTAGTCTCAAATAACAACTGCCACGATACCGCCGATATTATCTGGCGGCTCGACAGACGGTTCGCGGAAGTATTCGGCGGCGACAAAAACGCCGACGGCGAAATTAAAGACGGTTGCGATATGGCGGCGCTGTTTATCGCGCACGACGGAAATATAACTCTGTCTTCGGGACATACAAACGTCTTTATTTGCGACGGCGACAAAGTACGGCGCATAAGAGGACAAGGCATTTTTGTAGGCGAAGGAAGTCTCGGCGGCAAAAACGACGTCGAAACCATAAACATACCCGCAAATCCCGCAAATAAATTTTACATTGCCTCGGACGGATTATTCGACCAACCGGGCGGCGAACTCGCCATCCCGTTCGGCTACAAACGCTTCGAAAACCTTATTTTGGAAAACCACGATAAAACGATAGCGGACGCGTCTCAAAAAATATGGGAAACATTCGAGAAATATCGGGGAGAAGAAGCGCGGGTAGATGATTTACAATTAATAACTTTCAGAGTGTAAGGAGAAACGATAAAAATGAACATACCAAAATACTGCAAAATGTTGCAAGACAATAACATCGAAGTCATTTACACAGGTCCCATTTGGGCTGACGGCATTGACGGAATGGCAAAAATGCTGCTCAAACGCCTCGAATTCGACGGCATTCCGTTTGGCGCTTCGCAGTCGGTTTTTTCGGTATTTGTGGAACAAATGAACAATATGATGATGTATTCCGCCGAAAAAGAGCAGCACGTCAATAACGACGGCGTAAAAACGGAAGCGGCAAAAGGAATATTTATTTTAGGAATTAAGAATTCGACGTATTTTATTCAAACGGGAAACGCCGTTAAAGCAAGTAGCGCCAAAATACTTAAAGAGCGCATAGACCGTCTGAACAATATGGATAAAAAAGAACTGCGCCAATATTACGGCGAACGTATTAACTCGGACAACAGCAATCCCGAAAGCAGGGGCGCGGGAGTCGGACTTATCGAAATAGCCCGCCGCGCGTCGTCCCCCATAGAATACGAATTAGAGCCGCTTGATAACGATTTGCAGTATTTTACGATGTATGTTAAAATAAAACAAGGCGAAAAGGATAATAATGACGAATATTGAACCAAAAAATTTTACAGATGGATTTTTGTTAATAAATAAGCCCCAAGGTCCCACATCTTTCAACATTGTAGCAAAAATCCGAAAGAAATTTATGATAAAAAAAGTAGGACATTGCGGAACTCTCGACCCGCTCGCCGAGGGACTTTTGGTAGTCGCAATCGGCAGGTCGGCAACGCGCCTTATTCAATACCTGAAAGACGACAAAACCTACGAATTCGGCATAAATTTCGGCAAGCAAACCGCAACAGGCGACCGCGAAGGCGAAACCGTAAAAGAATGCGACAACATTCCGACCGAAGAGCAATTAAAAGAAGCAATTCCCAAGTTCATCGGAGAAATTTCGCAAATTCCGCCCGCATTTTCCGCCATAAAAATAGACGGAAAACGCGCGTATCAATTAGCAAGAGAGGGCAAAGAAGTAGAAATGAAGCCGAGAAAAATAACTATCGCTTCATTAACTATGCAGACTTTCAACGCCGCCCAAAAAACCGCAAGCTTTACAGTGGACTGCTCAAGCGGCACATACGTCCGCACCTTAGCCGAAGACATCGCCAAACAATGCGGCTCACTCGGACATTGCTCTTTCATAAAACGCACAAGAGTAGGCGATTTTTTACTTGAGAATGCAGTTTCGACGGAAGAGGCGACGGTGGACGATTTGATTTCGATTGAGGATGTAGAGAGGGTGTGTAAAAAAGCGTAATTTTTTTGCGTTTCGGGTGGTTTTTGTAAAAAACAAGATTTTCAGCCATTCGCTGTTATCAAAATAGTATTTTATTGTTATAATAAAGATAAAAAAAGGAAAAAACAATGACAAGAGAAGAGCAAAACATCTTTTTAAGCAAAGAATACACCGAGGCATTGCGTTATATGGATAACGCAAATGAGGCGTTGCAAAAAGCAAAAAAAGAAGACGAGAGATATTACAAAGACGGAAAATATGTGCGAACTGCTTGCGGAGTTGCATATTTGGGTGTTTTAGTCGCTCTTGACGCTTGGTTTGAAATGAAAGGCGTAGAAAATCCGAAGAAAAGCAATAGAAAATCAATAGATTTCTACAAAAGATACATTTCCCAATTTGACAAAAAAATGGCAAATTGCTTTGATACGGTTTATAATGTTCTACATTTATACGGCTATTACGACGGAACAAAAAACGTAAAAACAATTCAATCTGGATTTGAAGCCGCCTACGATGTAATAGAAAAAATCAAACCGGAAAATCCTGTGGAAATTAAAGAAAGCAAGTCAAACGGATTAAAAAGAGCGGTAGATAAACTGCTAATCACAATTTCCGTAATGTTCAAATAAAAACTCAAATTTATTTCCCACACATAAAAAAACACGGGAGCGAAATATTTCGCTCCCGTGTTTTTTTATGCTTATTACTCGCGCGCTCTTCCTCTGGCGACTCCGAGCATTATACTCATATCAGGATATCCGGGTATTTTGACTATTGCTTTATATACTCCAGCCGCAACATCTCGTCCGCGCCTGTTTTGACCCGACCAAGTCCATACCAATCCTTGTTTATTCTCGTCATAACGGAATTCTTCCCACGTATTGCTTACAGCATTTCCCAAACGGTCGAATACCGTAATACGCGCCGACGAAGCATACATATCAACATTTCTGCTACAGGATCTGAGGACAACAGTTATATGATTACCTCTACTGCGGTCGTCAAAAGACCAAGGATTAGGAAATGCTACCAAAACGTAATCAGGTTGATTGCGCAACGCCCGAAGAATAACAGGTTGCGTTCTGAAATTCTGCACATTCCCTCTTATGTCCATTATGCCTGAGTTTTCAGAAATAAACACCAAATCGTCCGTTTGATGCCTGAAAGAATTATCGTGTCTTACAGGAATTTTTACGATATAATCATTTTCCCAGATAGCCTCGTCAAGCAGTAAATCAAAAGCGTGCCCTCTTACCGTCTCTATTTCGGAGTTGGAAATATTTCTTTGTATTCGCTCCGAAAAGGCAATTCTCAGCGTATCGGGTATTGCATCTCTGTCCATTGGGTCAACTTCGCAATCAACATCACCGAAAATATACCACGCCTCTGCAATTATCGGAGCGATGTTGTCGGCAATATTAAATCTTGAGACATTCGCTTGAATTACCATAGCGCTGTCGGGCAAAATCTGAAAACGCCTTTCATAAGAAATACTGATTACATCGTTGCTATCCCTATATGTTTTAGCAGGCACCGATTGCGAAACATTGATATTTATAAGTCCTGAGTTCGAATTTACCGAAATATCGGCAGAATTTACTGTAAATCCACGTTCCGAAGGCAAATTAGATCTTTCGGCGTTCTCCCCGACAAGTTCTCGAATTTGCTCTTCGGAAACCTCAAAAGCACGATTGGAATTAAGCGAAAATCTTATTCGTATCGTGTCAATAAGTCCGTCGGCAGGGTTTGAGCCGCTCAAATAAACAGCCTCGTCCACAACAAAATTCACAACCGTGGCAATTGCTTGACGATGAACAAGTATTTTAAAATCTTGTTCAAAATCGCCATTTTCACATTTGCCGTTTTTTATTGTCGCCAAAACAGTGAGAGTTCCCTCGGTTGTCGTAGTCAGCAAATTGCCGTTTACCTGCGCGCCCGTGCCGCCGGTATCAAGTACAGACCACACTATTGTTTTGTTGTCTGCGTTGTCCGGCTCAACTGTTCCCGTAAGCGTAATAGTCTCCCCCACCATTTTTTGGGTTGGTACGCCGGTAATATTATCGACGGGAATACATATTTCCACCTCGCTACAACCACGATCAGATTTTACAGTTATCGTCGTAGGGAACGGGTTTAATTTATTATCCTCCGAAGTTGTAGGGAGAACTTCAAAATCCAAATCAAATGTCAAGTCCGGTCTCCAAGCGTTGCCTTCTATAATACGAAGTTTTATTGTATGGCTGCCAGCAGTAGGAGTAAATCTGAAAGTTCCCGTAATATTTCCGCCGCTTAAAGTTCCCTCTACAAGAACTCTTGTATCGGAACCTGTTCCCGCCGACATAGGCTCAATAACGCCCGGAATATGAGGAATAGTCCATCTTACGTCAATATGTCCTTCTTCAACCTGTTCATTTGCAGGAAGAGCCACGACAATTGATGTGTCGTAAGAACCACCGGGAATAACCGGTCTTTCTTCAAGTGGAGTTCCTTGTCCCACTCCGTGGATAACGCTTGGATAATACACCGGATCACTGTCGTGCTCGCAACCACTTGTTCTCCACGCCCAATTCGGGTGTTCACCGAAGGTAGCGGCAGGAACACTGAGGGCAAATGTTTTTGCCGCTCTGAAAACAATGTTAGACGCCGCGTCATAGTGATTGGCTATAACAATTCGTTGCGCTATCGCTTGCCCTTTGAATACGACATCGCCGAAAAAACCTAAAGTCCCCATCGTTATCAGATTGGCGTTTATTTCTATATCACCGCCGCTGACAAACTGTATGCAACCCAATGCAATAATTAATACTTCGCCGTGTTCCGCTTCGCAAGTAAACGGGATCTCATTACCGTTTATATCTACCGTTCTTATAACGGCTTTTCCCGTTCCTTGTCTTATAGCATCTCTGCCTCGCCAACCATCTCCTTGGCTAGTAGGATAATTTCCTTTCAGATATATTATAGTTCTTGTGTTTTTTCCCTCGACTTTAACATCCAGTGTTCCATTTGCACCTATTCGCAACTGCCTGAAATAATGAACTCCCGGTTCTAATACTACTCTTCCATTGGCAGGTACCGCCAAATCTATTGTAGTATCGGGCCATACAAAACCACCCGGACCCGGTTCAAATTCCGATTGCGGATCCCAATTCGGGTTATGTGCAAATTGCCCCGGCAAGTGTGGTAATTCAATAAGCCAAGGCGGAGTAGGCGCATTTGCATCAGCATCGTGTTCCGCTCTTGTTCGCAGTCTCGGTCTTATATCGGGAAATCTTGGCATAACGGAATACGCTACCGGAACTCTGGTTATTATTCCGCTACCCCCAACAGTTCCGCCTGTTCCTGTAAGAGCATATTGTACCTCTCCGCCTGATTGCACATCAATATTTGCATGGACTCTCTGAAACAAACTGATACCGGCGGGATTTCCACAAGCATCAATACCTCCGCGTTTGGTAATTGTACCGCTGGTACCTCGTATTATACCCGCCGTTCCCGAAATACCGGCTATCGGTAAAGTCGGATTCATGTCGCGCGTGTCTATACTGTCGTTCGCAAACAAAGAATGGCTCATCAGTAAAGGGCAAAGAAACGGCTCTCTGTGGTCGTTGCCTATACGCAACCAATGCATATTTGGTTGATGGAGAAAATTGTCGTACGCATGAAAACTATTCGCCCCTACACCATCCGAACAGGCAAATGCGTTTCCCGCAATAGAAAACAAAAGCAACAAACCCGCTAAGCCGCTACCGTATAATTTTGATTTTTTCATATAATTGCCCTTTTCTTTGAATTTTGTTGCTTACAATTTTTTCTCCAAATTCCTCAATAATGCGGAATTTATTTCCATATGAAAGCAACGTTTGTTTTAAATATAATACATATATCGATAATTCGCTCAAATTTCTTCGCAAACGGAGAAACTTGTGAAAAATTCATTTTTTTTGCGAAAAACTTGTTTTTGATGCGTTGAATAACGTATTTTAGCGCGTAATAATAAAATTTCAGCCAAATTTAAGGCGACGAAGGTAGGTGATTAGAGTTTATGAATGGAGTTTTTGTAAAAGAGACAGAGCCGTTTGAAAGAGCGGTAAAACGTTTTTCAAAAGTTTGTGAGAGAGCGGGTTTAGTTTCGGACATCAAAAAAAATCGTTATTTTGAAAAACCGAGCGAAACAAAAAAAAGAGCTAATAATGCTGCAAAACGCAAGCAAATCCGCGAAGACAGAAGAAAAACATTTTCTACACGTTCGCGTTAAGTTAAAATGGAGAGTAATATGAGTTCGAAATATTCTTTTAGTGTTTCTGTGAAAAATTTTTGGTTAGTAGTGCTTCCACTGGCGTTTTTAATGCTTATCATTGGCGGCGCGGCAGGATTTTTGATAGTCGATAACGTTATTATGCCGAGATTTACCGACTTGCAAAACCGAAACGACGTAATAGTTCCCGACCTTGTCGGTATGGACGTAGAGCGCGCGGCGCAAACAGCATTTGACTTGGGACTGAGAACAATCAGAAACAGACGAGAATTTTCGGACTTTGAACCGCATAATTCTGTTATCGGGCAAGAGCCCAAAGTTGGCGAAACCGTAAAGCGGGGTCGCCACATTTTTCTTACCTTGAGCAGAGGACCTGAGGTCGCACAAATCCCTACGGTAGAAGGGCTTGCCGAAGGACCGTCGAGGTCGGAATTACGCCGAGCAGGCTTTGAAAACCTTTCGTCGCGCCACGTTTTTAACGAAAGAATTCCGCTTAACGCCGTAATAGAAACGCAACCCGCCGCAGGAACGAGAATTTCCCGCGACGGTCCGGTTGTGATTATGATTTCAAGAGGACCTACCCCCACGCACGCCAACGTTCCGAACGTGGTCGGAGAAATGCTTTCGGAAGCGCGTTCCACAATCGAAAGCAGAGGGCTGAGAATTGGAAGAGTGCGCTATGAGGAAAGCAGAATTATGTCCGCGGGTCAGGTAATTTCTCAGTCGCTAACCCCCGGAACTGACGTAATCTTAGAAAGTACGATAGATGTTGTCGTTGCGGCGGAAAGATAATTTTTCGTTCGCAGTAATAGCGTTTATCGCCGTCCTGCTTTTGACGGCTCTCAGCGGCTGTCGTTCAAATGCAGGTCATAATTTAACCCCCGCAGAACAAGCGCAAAAAACACAAGACAGTATATCATTCTTGGAGTTGGCTTCGGAGTATTTTATAGAAGGCAACAATGCCCTACGTTTGGGCGACACGCTTTTAGCGCTTAATTTTTTTGAAACCGCGTTTATGCTTGACACAAATTCCAACTTTTTGCGAAACAGAGTTATTGAAGTCGCCATAGTAAGTAGCGTTCCCGAAAGTGCGGTTATGGTAATACAACGCGGACGACCATTGTCGGAAGTAGATGACGATGAACTGCGACAACTTACCGCCATCTTTTTGCGTTTTCGCGCGTACCCCCAAGCATTTGAAGCGCTAAGCGCAATAAGAGAAAAAAACAGAAACGATACAATTATTATCGCCAGAATGGCAATGGCTGAAAATTTGATAATACTCGGCTCGCTTTTTAATGCCCGAAGTGAACACGATTCCGCAATTATCGCTTTTAACAGAGTTTTGGACTTGGGTATAAAAACCACCGAAGTACTTTTCGGCTTAGGGGTTGCAAGCGAAAGGATCGGCGAGTTTGAGCGGGCAATAAATTACTTCAAAGAAGTTCTTGCAATGAACCCAAGGCACCCGATTGCCGCAAATAATCTGGCTTATATGTGGGCAGAACGCGGAATAAATCTCGATGAAGCGATGTTCTTGGTAAGAATTGCCCTCGAAGATGAGCCCGACAACGGTGCATATTTAGACACTTACGGTTGGATTTTGTTTAATAAAGGACGATACGAAGAAGCGCTCCCCCCGCTTTTGCGAGCGGCAGAGTTGTTGCCCGAAGAATATGTTGTGTTTTATCATATAGCAAGGACGTATTTGGCGCTCGGCGATAAAGACAACGCCCTTAAATTTTTCAAATTCACCAACGAAACTTTCACAGATAATCCGGATTTTGAACGGATAGCGGAATTTATTTCAACCCTTTCAGAATAACGCCCCAGTTGCGCTTATAATATTCTATTCCCGAAAGAACGGAGAGTATTGTGGGCACCGCTATTATATAGTACGAAATCGGGAACGATAAAACAGTGTATGGAAATTTCACCTCAAAATATTGCAGATAAAAAACTCCTATAATCAAAAATGTGGCGACCGCCTGCATTATAGCCTTAAACTTCCCGCTACCGCTTGCCGCTAAGACAGTGCCGTCTTTTGCCGCCATAATTCGGAGTAAGTAAATGAGAGAGTCGCGATACAAAAATGCCAAAAACGCCCAAATCGGAATTGCAGAAACAAGCAAAAACGACAAAAATATGGTTTGGCGCGAAATTGCGTCGCAAATCGGGTCGAAAATTTTGCCCAAATCGCTTACTTTATTTTGCGCTCGGGCGGCTACTCCGTCAAAAGCGTCGGAAAGTTCGAGAAGGATAACGCAAATCAGCGCCGCGTTCAAAAAGGTAATATTTATGATTTCGCCCGTTTGAGAAACGGCGTTTATAAAGAAATAAGCAAACAATGCGCCGGTAATCAGGCGACTTCCTGTTAAATACATTGCAATATTCATAAAGCAAAAATACTATTTGCCGATAATTCAATGCAGGAATTTATATATTTTTTTAACAAAATGAGGTAGCAACCGTTGCCCAAATAGTATTTTTGTTCAGCAAAAATTATTTTTCGGAGTTTTTAGTTATGCCAAAAGTACCAAGATATGTATTCGTAACAGGCGGAGTAGTTTCTTCTTTAGGAAAAGGAATTGTCGCCGCATCAATAGGACTGCTGCTTAAATCGAGAGGGTTCAAGATAGCCAACCAAAAATTAGACCCATACCTGAACGTTGACCCGGGAGCGATGGATCCAAAAGAACACGGTGAAGTCTTTGTAACCGAAGACGGCGCAGAAACCGATTTGGATTTGGGATATTATGAGAGATTTACAGATATTGAAACCAGCAGAAACTCAAGTTATAGCGCGGGAAGAATTTATGATACCGTTCTAAAAAAAGAACGCAAAGGCGGAGAGTATTTCGGAAAAACCGTTCAGGTTGTGCCGCATATAGTTAATGAAATCCAAGACGCAATCAGAAGCATTGCCGACGAAGACACCGATATAGTAATTGTAGAAATCGGCGGAACAGTAGGCGATATTGAGGGGTATCCGTTTTTGGAAGCGCTTCGTCTGTTTCAGCAAAAAGAAGGCAGAGAAAACACATATTTTATACACGTGTCGCTCGTGCCGTATTTGAGAAAAGCAGACGAAATCAAGACAAAACCGACGCAACACTCGGTTGCAAAACTTCGCGAAATCGGTATAATCCCGAATATGCTTGTGTGCCGCAGTGAAAAACCGTTAGACAGCGACATTAGAGAGAAGCTCGGTTTATTTTGCAACGTAGATACAAACAGCGTTTTGGAATCGCCCGATGTTAATCATACAATTTACGAATGCCCCATTGAATTTGCCAAGCAGAATATTGACACACAAATTCTTAAGCATTTTGGCATAAACGGTTATCAGGATAAAAAGATTGGAGAATGGGAAGAATATATAAAAAACATTCAGGATATATCGGAAGGAAAAGATGAAGTAGTAATCGCGCTTGTCGGAAAATACACAGAAGTCCTGGATGCCTACAAATCTATATATGAGTCGCTTATTTATGCCGCGGCAAGTCTGAAAACTCGTGTTGTAATAAATATGATAAGCGCAAGATTGCTCGAAACAAACAAAATCGGCGATTACTCAAAAGCAGAAGAGTTGCTCTGCAAGGCGGACGGTATCTTGCTCGGCGGCGGCTTCGACAAAAAATTGACCGAAGGAAAAATAGTCGCGGCAAAATACGCTCGCCAAAACAACATTCCGTATTTTGGAATTGGTTTGGGAATGCAAATGGCAGTCGTGGAATACGCAAGAAACGTACTCGGGTACGAAGACGCCGACAGCCGAGAGTGCAACAAAAACACAAGTAAACAAATATTCGATAAATGTGCAACTACGCGACTTGGCTCATTTCCCTGTAAATTGCAGGAGGGTTCGCTCGCGCATAAACTTTACGGCGAAAATGACATAAACGAAAGACATCGCCAACGCTACGAGTTTAACAACGAATACAGAGAAGAATTAGCAAAGAACGGTCTTGTTTTTTCGGGATTTTCTCCCGACGGAGAACTTGTGGAAGTCGTAGAATTGCCAACGCACCCGTTTTTTATAGGAGTTCAATATCACCCTGAATTTAAATCCAGACCCGTAAAACCGCACCCGCTTTTTGTAGGATTTATTGAGGCGGCAATAAAAAAGAAAGGTAATGCAAAATGATTGAAGATAGTATATTTGACTGCGAAAAACCTAAAGAAGAATGCGGAATATTCGGAGTGTTTAACCGCCCCGATGCCGCCGAATTAACTTATTTGGGACTTTACGCTCTGCAACACAGAGGACAACAAGGCGCAGGAATTGCGTGTTCGGACGGCGAAAAAATGAGCCGATACACAGGGTCGGGTTTAGTAAGAGACGTGTTCGCAAACGAAAAAATATTAGAAAGTTTGCAAGGAATACACGCTATCGGGCACAATCGCTATTCCGCAGATACTCTCGCTATGAACTCTCAACCGATTTTGGCAAAATATAAATACGGACAACTTGCCGCCGCGCACAACGGCTACCTTACAAACGCAAACTTTTTACGCGAAAATATGGAAAACGACGGCGCTATTTTTACAACAACTACCGACACCGAAGTCGTTATGCACCTAATAGCAAGAAGTAAAGCTGATACGTTGGCAGGAGCAATAAAAGTCGCGCTTAGTTTGGTAGAAGGCGCTTACTCTATGGTTTTTTTAAACAACGACCAAATGTTTGCCGCAAGAGACCCGCTCGGAATAAGACCTTTGGCAATAGGAAAATTAGGCGATAATTTCGTGATAAGCTCGGAAACCTGCGCTTTTGATTTGATAGAAGCCGAACTTGTGCGAGAAGTAGAGCCGGGAGAAATTATAATGATAAGCAAAAATGGTCTTGAATCGATACACACTTTTCCAAATATGGCAAAAAGACACGCACACTGCATTTTTGAATATATATATTTTTCGCGCCCCGATTCCATAGTTTTTAACGAAAGCGTTGAACACATCAGACGAGCATTCGGCAGACAACTTGCAATAGAGCACGATATTCCCGAGGGCGCAGATTTTGTAATGGGAGTTCCCGATTCCGCCAACACAGCGGCGTTGGGATATTCGGAAGGCGCAAATCTCCCGTTTCAACTTGGACTTATCCGAAACCATTATGTCGGCAGAACGTTTATCAGAGCGGGGCAAAGCGACAGAGATTTCGGTGTAAAAGTGAAATTTAATCCGATTGCCGCACACCTGAAAGACAAGATTGTCGTAATAGTCGATGACTCGGTTGTTCGCGGGACAACAATGCGAAAAATAATTAAACTTGTGCGAAACGCGCAGCCAAAAGAAATTCACCTGCGAATATCATCGCCGCCCGTTATAAACCCCTGTTTTTACGGCGTGGATATGGCAAACAAGGAAAAATTCATCGCGAACAACAGAACACTGGAAGAAATCAGAGAATACCTGAAAGTCGATTCGATACAATTCCTTACCGTAGAGGGAATGCTTTCGGTTTTTCCTGAAAATGTGCGCAAAAATTATTGTTGTGCTTGTTTCAACGGCGATTATCCGATATGCATACAAAATTGCTTTGAAGAGCCAATGAGCACAGGCGACCAAGTTCTGATGTTTTAAGACAAATGTAAACCTTTAATCTTAGGGGGCAAAACTTGAATTTAACGTTTGGATTGGAAGCAGGGCTTGGACAAAAGCAAATGCAGACCGCCCAAATGATACAGGTAATGAGTACTATTCAGCAGAGCGCCCTTCAGTTAGAGCAATATATTCGTCAGGAGATAGAACTAAACCCGCTTTTGGAAATATCGGACGAGCAGAATTTCTCTGAAATCGAAGAGGCAACAGGAGTACGCGACGACGACGGCGAACTCTGCCTTGATGAAAATCTCATCGACAGTAATTCCGCCCTGCAAGACGGCTATGAATTCAGCGACGAGCTTCAAAGCGACGAAACCTACTACGACCAAGAAAAGCGCAATTACGCCGAAAGTTTGCACCAATACGAAATCGGCTTGGAAGACAAACTGAAAACACAAATTATAGATATGGATTTGACTAAATCCGTGCAAAAAGTCGCTCTTTATTTGGTTGGCGAACTCGACGACAACGGATTTTTGAACCCCGATTACGAGCAGATAAAGGAACGTTTTGAAGTAAATTTCCAAGAAATAGAACAAGCGATAATTGCAATTCAAACCTGTGAGCCGACAGGAATAGGCGCGGCAAATCTTAAAGAATGCCTTCTTTTGCAATTAGACAAACTCGGATACGACGACGATGATTTGATTTACAAAATAATACAAAAAACTTGGGATAATTTTATTCACGGAAAAATCACCGCTCTTGCAAAAAAATACGAAGTTGAACCGTCCGAAATTCAAGAAACACTGCAGATAGTAAAACAATTAAGTATGTCGCCCGCAAAACAAGAAGAACCCGACGACAACGAACCTATAATTCCCGATTTGACCGTAAGATACCTAAACGGCGAATGGAAAGTGGCGGCAAACGACGGTTTTTTGCCGAATTTGCAGATAAATCAGCAGTATTCCGATATGTTGAAACGGCAATTTAAGGCAGACAGAGATACAAAAGATTTTATTCGCGACAAATACAACAAGGCAGATTGGTTAATCAAAGCGGTCGAACAACGACGAACAACAATGATTGTGGTAATGTATGCAATAATTAAACGTCAAAGCGAATTTTTCACAATGCAAAAAAGCGAGCGGCACCTTGTCCCAATGATACTCTCGGACATAGCCGCCGACACAGGGCTCGACGAATCGACGGTGAGCAGAGCAACAAACAGCAAATACGTAATTACCCCGTTCGGCACTTTTGAAATGAAGTATTTTTTCTCGGAAGTGGTTATAAAAAACAAACAAAGCGAAGACGGCGGGGATATTTCCACTGCAAAAATCAAAGAAAAACTGAAAGAACTCATTGAAGAAGAAGATAAATCCGAGCCGCTTTCGGACGAGCAATTAGCAAAAGAACTCGAAAAAGCAGGGCTTGCCGTTGCCCGAAGAACAGTAGCAAAATATCGAGAACAAATGGAATTTGCTACCGCGCGTTTGAGAAAAAGATATTAAAAAATCAGCGAAAACGATAATTCCAGACCATTAGATATAGACAGAATTCGTTGGGCAATTCGCGGGGTTTCCCATTCGTTCCATCCTCTGTCCCAAAATTCGTCAAAACCCGAAGTTACGCGAATTATATATCCGATAGAATACTCAAAAAACGAGCGCTCCCCTATTCTTTGTCTGGCGAAAAGCCCCACTCGTCCTGCGGCGCCGATACCGTCGGTGTTTTTTCGACGCGCGCTCACAAAATTTTCCTCGAATTGCTCTGTTGTGATTATGGTATCACGCTCAAAATATCGTGAAATCAAAAACATTGCACCACCGTAAATCCCTGCCGCATCAACTCCTTCTATACTGAAATACTCAGTGTCGAAAGTTCGGCTTCCGCCAAGCGTTATTGACGCGATATTATTGATAAGTGAAGACGTCGCCCGCAAAACCTGCACGGAGTCCCGACTGCTTTCTATGGCATAAACCGCACGCATTCTGTCGAACGAATACCCAACACCGAAATTCACGTTAGTTCTTTCGTCGATTTTTAACATTATGCCTGTCTCCAAATTAAAAGAAACGCCTGTAGCAACAGACGGCTGATACCAAATCGGACGAAAATGCGCATCTTCGGCTTGTCGTCTAATTGCCGGAAGCAATAAATCCGCTCTTTGTCTCAAAAAATCAGCATAATTATTTTGTATTTCGTCATTGCCAATTCTCGGAGTAATTGTGATGTAAGCAAAAACTCTTTTTGACGATATTTCTTCGATAATGTCTTCAAAACTTATGTCGATTTCCGTCGTATCAAGTTCGACTTCGGCAGTTTCAGAGATTTCGCCTGTTTCTTCGGCTTCAATTTCGGCAATTTCTTGCGAAAATGCGCAAAATACAAGTAAAAGAAGTATAAAAATTGCAAGCTTTAAGTTCATTTTTTGCACCTTTCCGCGTATGATACTTGCATATAATTAGGAAAAACCTCGTCGATAGTTGTTAAGTTTTGGCAAGATAAAGCAATATTTGCCGCAGTTTCGCCGCAAGTTTGCGATAAAGATAATTCGTCAGACAACTCTATTGTTTTATCGCCGACTTCACGTCTTGATAACGCTTCTTCGCGTAAAATTCTTTCGTCATCGCTTAAACGAACAAATTCGCCGTCATTTCTGAATTTGGCGAAAAAGACTTCGCCTTGCCGCGCATCCGAGAAAACACAAATATTTCCCGTTTCTCCCGAACTTCTTGCAATACATTCAAGCGACGAAATTGAGGCGATTTTGGTGTCTGCTCCTGCAAAAAGCCCTTTGGCAAAAGCAATACCTACTCGCAATCCCGTAAAACTCCCCGGTCCGACGACTATTCCGCAACGCTCGATTTCGCTCGATTCCACGTTTGCCGAAATTAAAAGTTCTTTTATTATATTGCTTATTTTGTCCGCAAGATTTTTCCCGACATCTTCATTAAAACGCGCTAAAGTGCAACCGTCTCTGGCAACGGCAAACGAAACCACGGACATACTCGTGTCAATTCCGAGTGTAATCATTTGGCGACTTCCAAATTTGAAATTATGTATTGCCCGTATCGTCCTCTGACAATTTTGCGAGACGATAAAAGGAACGTGCGCATTTCAAAAAGGTCGGTTTTCAAGTAGCGGTCTCGTATTTCTTCTTCGCTTAATTCTCTGCCGAAAAATCTGCGGCTCAGATATATTGGGTCTGCGGAGACCGAATGTGCCGAAATCGCAATATCGTAGTCAAAGAAAAACTGCCTTTGCTGGTTGGTGTCGGCAAAAACTCCGACTTTTCTCTTTAGGCGATGTCTTATATCGTCGCCCAAAAGCTTTGCTGTTTCAAAAGCGATGGGGTTATTTTTATCGTAAATAATAACAATGCTGTCTCTGACAGGATAATTTTCGCCCTCGCTTTTTTCGTGCTGAAAAACACTCAATTCATAGTTAAGATTATTGTAAATTTCGGTGTTTTTCAGCAATTCAGCCAAATCTTCCCCGATTTCAGACATTAAAAACGGATTTATAAAAACCGAAACCTTTATTCTTTCAAATTCGCTTATCCGAAAATTCCGCAAACGAGAGCGAACGTATGCCAAATCACTCCTCTTAAAAAGAAGCATATCCAAGTTTTCTTTGCTACCGAGCGTTAAAACTCTATCGCTACTTTCGACAAATCTGTAAGAAATCGCTCTGCTTCCGTCCGAAACCTGTGGTCTTCTTATCATATTTATTTGATTTTCGGCAAACGACACATCAAAGCGTGAATTATACTGCCAAGTAAGATGTTTCAGCATCTCATCGACGCCTTCAACATACGTTTCAAAACGGAAATCGAAAATGCGGGCGGTTCTGGGCAATATTCCGAAAATCACGTTTTGCGTTTCGTTGGCAACCTCCGTTATTCCAAGCAAATCCCCGAATATTCCGCGGGTGGACGCCGGGTTTTCGCGCGCAAATTCCGAAATCTGATTAGCCGCTAAAATCGAATTGAAGAAAAAATCCTGCGGTACTTCTACTCGCAACGCTCTCCAAATAGTTTGACTGACGGTGATGTCGATAATATCGCTTGGGTCAAACAGATTAAATACGCGGAAAGGTATTTGAGAAACAATAAAAATTTCAGCGTTGTTGTCAATTTCTCCGATTTCGCTTATATAGTCGGCGACAAGCCATTCATAGAGCGGAAGCTCGCTTGCGCCTCTGCCCAAATTAAAGTTTCCGCTCGACCTGCAAGAAAGCGAAACCAATGCAAGTATTATAAGAATTGTCAATATATGCAAAATTCGCATAGGATTATTTCCTTTTTTGTTTACAATTTTCGGATAAAAATACGTTCTGCTCAAAGTAAAAATAAGAATTTTATTTTTTTCTTGATTACTGAAACTACGCAACCTCAGATTTTTTTAAGGCAAATAGAAAATATCCGTCCTTTTTATTTGCGCAATATAGTATATTTATATTATAGGACGCTAATTGATTTAGCATGCCGTGTATATAATTTTATTTGTTTTTATTAGGAGGTATTTATGAAAAAACGTTTATTCTTTTTGGCATTTCTTGTGTGTTTCTTGTTTGTCGCAAACATTTATGCAGAAGGTTTTACAGGTCCCAGAGGCGAAGCTAATCACGAAGGTATGGGGCGCGTAGTAACGGCGTCGCAAGCCCAAAGACTCAGAGATGATACAAGAGTAATTTTACGTGGTAAAATACTTCGCAGTTTAGGAAATTCAAGATACGTTTTCAGCGACGATAGCGGAGAAATCACCTTGGAAATAGACCAAGAAGTTTGGCATGGTTTATCAATAAGCGAAAACGACAACGTAGAAATTTACGGTGAAATAGACATAAAAAACCAAGACGGCAGGGGCAGAAACGTAAGAACCGTAGAGGTTGACGTTAAGTCGATACGAAAACTTGGTTGATGGTTGTCAGCAAATTGTTTTTCAAAGGGCGGATAGAAACGAAGTAAAAATCCTTTGCTTTTTTTCAATATCCGCTTTTTTTGTTTGTGGCAAATATTATTTTACTATCATAAATTAGGTCTTCAGAGGCAAAAACACTAAAAAAGAATGGGCGAAAAAAATGCAAAAAACAACACAGTTTTCCTCTAAACACTTGACTTTTGCAGTGGCGAGAACGTATTTTTCGGGACTTCGGGACTTCGGGACTTCGGGACTTCGGGACTTCGGGACTTCGGGACTTCGGGACTTCGGGACTTCGGGACTTCGG
>Ga0131853_10006534_pt1 | contig 21056 bp, 4 predicted proteins | sample TergutLab28metaG_FD_92764 | JGI IMG/M metagenome (GOLD analysis project Ga0131853, IMG submission 92764) | Labiotermes labralis P1 segment gut microbial communities from Petit-Saut dam, French Guiana - Lab288 P1 (version 2) (version 2) | ecosystem: Host-associated > Arthropoda: Insects >...
CGGAGAGTATATACCGTGTTTAAAATATTCAGTACCTATATTTGTTGAATAAATATAAAATGCAACTTTAGAGGTTAGCGGTGCGGTACGACCACTATAGTTGACATTAGGCGTCAAAAGGTTGATATTCATTTAGTATGTGGTCTAAGTTATTGAGCCATTAAATAAACAACACTGTCAGTAACACAGAAAGGACATTAGTACGTTTACAGAAATGTACCATTGGACCCAGTTTGACGACTAAATCCAGTCCACACTGCGACATTTTATTCATTTAGGGTATATTTTATTCCAGTCCACACTTTGATATCCTATTTATTTAGGATATATTTTAATATTATCCTCCTATAAAACCTACATTTCCCTCCCCATTTTCCAACAAAAATGTTGTGTGCATTTCTTATTCCCCCATGCATGTTACATGTCTGACATATTTTATTCTTCACTATCCTCATTTAGCATTGGGGTTATGTTCAGAACAGGCATAGAACAGAGGGAAGTAAGACAGAATGGAACATTTTCACATAAGAATTAATTAAAATGCCTGAGAGTCTGACCATGTAGATCCTGCCAACTGCCAGCGAAAAACAATGTTAATCTGAGCCCAGTCAACTCTTACTGGATCTTCAGTTACTAACATTTTCCAGCATTACATGAGGACTGCGTATTTGATATATGGATGAAATTATCAGCGAGAAAAATCAGTCTGTGTTCAAAAATATTTTTTTATATTATATGTGTTAGCATCTTTCTATATATATATATATATATATTTTTTGTCTGATACCAGTCTTGTGACATATATAAATAACAATGATTTTTTGGATAAGGACTGTGAATCGAATGCAAGAAAACTGGAAACATTGATAAAGCATGGCATTCACAACAGAGGTGCATCTGGCTGATACTGCAATGATAGTGTAGAATGAAAATGAATTACTCTGTGGCTAGTCTTGTAGGAGTATGTAGACAACATCCAGAATGGTTAAGCAGTAGAGAATACGTGCATTGCGATCATGAGGTGAATCGGTCACTAAAGTCTTAACATTACATAAAACTTTGTAGTTTTGGTATGAACAATGGGGGATGTGATTTATAAATTATGGTTAAAAAAATGATCAACAGGACTAAACGTGGAGCAACAATCCGAATCATCAGCAAAATAGTTGCAGATTCACTGACACAAACTGTTTTGAACTGACTGCTTCCAGCTGCTTCCATTTTGTTTCATACTTATGAATTTGTATATTAACTATATGCAGTGAATTATTTCTTCACGTAATTTGCCTTCTAGCATGAGGGTGTATCTTTTGTTATCTGGAAATGTGTTACTTGCCTGATGTGTTGGCGTGAGGTAGGAAATTGGCCCATGATCTGCAGCACTACCCTCACTGCTAGAATCCTGAATCATGGCACGCTTGTCAAGTGTGTGAGTGGGACTGCGATACCGCAAGAACCCCGTCCCTGTGCTGCAGGCTCGCTGTGATGAGCGCTTGAGGCAGGTCAGCACCACACACACAATCAGCAGACCAAGGAGAATTGCACCAATTGTGACCAGTGCAATGAGTAATACTGCAACAAGGTTCAGTTTCACTCATGTTTATGCTTGTTTAGGTACCAAGCATCAAGCATGCCTGAGTGGTGTATAATCAGTCATTTATATTTATGTAACCTGCTTAACACCTAAGTGTAAGAGAAAAATTTTAAAACTGATAAAATCAGAAGTAAAATGAGTCACATGAAATTGCCCATAAACTTGTTAAAATAATAGCAGAAGTGTCTATTCATTTCAAATAAACTGTACTGAAATAATGCCTATGTGTTATGACAACATTATAAATGAATATTGCCATTCACAAAAAAAAGGAGTTACATGATTTTCTGTTGATTGTACTTGAACCCCTTAAATGACATACAAAAGTTAGTTAATTGAAAACATAAACAGTTATTCTAACTTAACATTAAATTCAGAATTCTGGAGTATGCCACCATTTATAATTATTTTAACATCTCATTGGATATGTAAAAAAATTTGTAAAGAATTTATCATGAATGTTTTATCTTACCTTTAAGATTTATGTGACAGTTTTCACCAGCATACCATTGAAAGCACTCACACATTATCTGATCATCACCTCGTGAGTAACATGTTCCATGGTAGTGGCATTTCTCACAACCAATCAGCTCAGCTGTGTTAACAAGCAAACCAATACTTAAAACACAGAGAAACAGCAACATCCTAATGTGACTTCTATGAAACTATAGTAGTATCTGCATATCAACACATGTGTGTGTGTGTTTCAACAGATAAGTTCCAATCAGCCTGCCAGTTTCCAACCTCAGCAGAAAGACCATGTTATTGGCAGCATATCATTCACTGTTGACTTCTCTGACATTAGAGTGATCAATATAATAAACTTCTTATACACATTGTTTAGAGGAACTGCAATAGTGTAGTCGGTATAGTATGCTACTGGCTGGATGTTCAGGGGTCCAATTCCTTTCAGAGCTAAGAGACTTTTCTTTCTTCCATCATGTCCAGACTGGCTCTATCCTACCCAGCATTTTATTCAGTGGATATTGGAGGCCCCTCCCCCAGGGTCATAAGGCTAACCACTCGCTCCACATAGCATTAATGTTAAGAATGAGCACAGTTTACGTCTGTGTCTCCTATACGACTTCATGGCATGGATAAGGACAACATAATCTTTACACTTTTAGGTAGTATTCACAGAGTTAACACTTCAGTGATGCTGGGCTTTAAATTCCACTTTCTTCCCAGAATGGAGGAGTTTAAAATTTATAGTGCCCTTAAAAGTATTTATGACTGTACAGTACATAGAGGATGGCATCAAAGGCTGAACAGAAAGTTTAATTAAAATAACACAATTAGTAATATTGTTGTGTTTTGTTCCACTTGTGGCTATGTCGATAATTTAAATGGCAAAGGAGCAACAAGCACATATTACAGTATTAAAAAAATCATGCAGATAGTTACAACCATATTATTCATGTTCCTTTTGAGGAAGTGCAAGATTAGAATTCAAGTGGGTTAAGGAATCTCTATCTTTCGGCCTAACTGTGAATTTTACTCTTTTTGTACTCCAGTGACATCCAGTACATGGACAACAATTTTTCTACAATCTTCATTTTAAATATTCTTGTGTCACTTGGCAAGGACCCTCTCCCACTCCTACACCCCCAAAATGTAATGAACTTATTTAAAATAGTGAAGAAAAAGTTGTCTTTGTGCCAGTGAGATGTAAGAGGAAGTGGGGAAATGTCCTCACATTTTTTGAACTTTGACTCCAGATAGAGGTGAGTGGTCAGATTCATGCTTTGGCCAAGGGAAACAGCTTCTAATACCTGTTGGATAGCAGGCTGGGTGTTGCCCAGAAGTGGTCTGAACACTTTGGAGAAGAGAGACATATCTTGCTCCTGCTTGGAGTCCACCCATAATTCCATAGTTGTCTGGTACAAAGCCACATGACTATACAAACTTGACTGTTCCAGCTCCTTATACACAACAGTACTAGACATATTTCTTGAAAACTACTTTGTTATGTTTACAAATATGTAGTGAACCAACAAATGCACACTGATAAAATATTCTTTATCATATATTACATAAGCATAAATATTGCTTAATGCACAGATATGGAAAATGTGAATTTCACATCATTGTGGTTTAAAATATGACATCTCACCTGAGCAGACTCGACCAGGGAAGAGTGGATTTTCTGACATATCTGTATATCCATCGTTGCAACTACAGGTGTATGTGCCACGAAGATTGAAACACTGAGCATGTTCAGAACAGTCATGGAACTGGCGACTCTGACATTCATCAAAGTCTGCATATGGAACAGTAATAAATTTAAAAATCATGTATTGTAAAGTCAAATTTTAGTATTTGCTTAACATACAAATTTCAGTGCACTTTACAGCACTTACCTTCAGCTTTGATGTGATGTATGAGATCTCTATTAGCATACATTTCAGTGCTCCCCAAACTGTAATTGCTGGTCCGTAGTGACTTCCTGAAGACGTCCTGTAGTCGTGTTTCGTCGACATTTTCTGACAGCTGCAAAAATTATGCACATCTCTTGTTGAAATTAGAGTTCGTAGAGCTTACCCTCCATTACCTCTGTGCCTTCTTGGCATGGTGCTTAATTAAGCACAGGAAGAACATTACCATTTTCTCAGTGTACTGTCAACTAAATTGTAAATGCCTTTTATTCTAACAGTTGCCAATTCATACAATTCACAATTAAGTTTAATCTTTTAATAAAAATATGTGTAAATTATAAGAAGGTAAAAGTCCTTTAATGCAAGGTGAAGGCTGACTTGTTATTTTACAATGATTAATAGTAGCATGGAATAAAATGTTAGGGTCATTGCAAAGTGTGTGAGATGTTAATTTTTTTATAGATGGGAAATATCTGTAATTGAATGTCATATACACATTGGTATGAATGGGAATATGAGAAATTAATAAAAAATATGAACTTTATGTTAAATTATATAGTATGGTATTTTTTATGGTTCTGTACAAATACACTTGACTTTGGCAGATAGTAAAGATCATGTATTTGGGATGTCTGAGCACAGAGTATTTGGACCCAAATAAAGGAAATGTAGGATGAAGAGAAAAATTATGTATTGCAGAGTTGCATAATTTGTACTTCACCCAGTACTGAAAGGGAGATTAAATGAAGGAGGATGAGACAAGCATGACGTGTAACATGAATGGCGATATAAGAAGTATATTCAAATTTTGTTGAGAATATGACATGGGAGTGGCCGCAGGGGAAGTGAAGTTGTGGGTGGAATAATTATATAAAAATGGATGTTAAATAAATAAGGTGTGATGGTGGGAAATGGATTTAACTGGTTCACAATACAGCCAAATAGTGTCTCCTGTGGAAGTGGCAAAAAAACCTCAGATTCTTTAGAGGCAGCACATATCATGACTCTTTCCAAAGAAAGATCCTGAATAATGAAGTCAGTTCTTTTGGTTAGTTGAATGCCCACTCTACACAGACAGGCAGACAGACAGGCAGACATACAGACCTTACATGAAATTCGTTTGAAATATTATGTAAAGTGCAGACAAAAAACACAGCAGCAATCTGAAAGTTGCTGTTTGCACTATGTTGATGTCAGTAACTTACACACCTGTACATAGAAATTCACTGTGACTCCATCACCTTGGTCGTCTGGCTGGAAGCCATTGACGACCACACCATGGTATATGTCTCTGAGATCAGACTGCATAACCATGCGATCAAGACCTTCCCTTGCTGCCTCAGTGAGTTGCTGATAGTGTGATGAGGTGGTATCTTCCATTGAGCTTCCATAGCGTAGCATTTCATTACCATGACGAGCCAGTGCCACCTTCATTCTGTATGTATATGTTGCTGTGGGCATAAGAATGACAGTATATCACATCAACCAGTGAGAGTCGCAGAGAACACGTTTGGAATCTCTGTATACTTTGAAAGGATATGTACTACTGTACAGTTATTTTCTAAGGTATGTAAAACATGACACTAACTAAACCCAGCAGAAAGAAACTTAACCCATAAGACCATCAGAATCTATAGAACTGTTTTGTGATATGTCATAAAAACAGTTAACACAATATGTAATGTAACTGGATAACAATTTCAAATAGAGTTGATATTGTATCAGAATTCTGTTCATCATTTCTTGACATTCTAGCTGCTTGTGTTAAGAGTGTTTCTTGAACACACTGAGTGAGCTGATTCAAACAATAACACTTTTGATATATTCAGGAAGTACCTAGTTGGTGGGATAATATCTCGAATTTGGTCCTGTCATACATAGATACTGTAAGTTTCAAAATTACACTAAGGCTATATTGCAAAATGTGTAGCACCCTATAACAACTAAAGTGTTCTTCCTAAAACTATCATTGCAAAAAAACACTTCCTCTTCACTTAGAACTAAGGACCAGTTCATGAAGACTGGCAATGACTCCCAGTGGATTAGCACAATATCTATAAAACTGACCTTCTTAATGGAGTATGCCATAAATTGCTACTTTTTTCCACTTCCTGGTATACACTTCTGTCAGAATCCTTCTGCTGACATATTTTTTTTTTTTTTTTTTTTTAATAACATTTCAGAACAATACTGTCATGTCCATATCTGCTTATGAACCATACATTTTTTTCACTGGAGAAAAATAGAACATGGTGTCCTATGCCGTTCATTTCTAGGCCCTTACTCTTCCTTCTTTATGTAAATGACTTACCAAAGGTTATAAATAATAAATCCAAACAAATCTTATTTGCAATTATACCATTACAATAGTTACCAATCCTAACCCCACAGATTTTAAAAATGGTATTTCTATGGTTTTTTAACACATAAATTTATGGTTTAAAGTCAATTTACTATCTTTAAATTTTGATAAAACACAGTGTATTCAATTCACAACTACAGATAATTCTTTTGTTGGCATGAACCTTGGTTATGATAATAAACAAATTGCTCACATTTCAAATACAAAATTTCTCAGAATAGTTATCAACAATTCATTGTCCTGGAAACTCCATGTAGAACAATTTATACCCAAACTAAATGCAGCTTGCTATGCAATTAAATCTTTCAAGTCATATAAAACACTTCAAACACTGTAAATGGTTTATTGTGCCTATTATTGTACCATTGTGACCTACAGATTAATATTTTGGGAGAAATCTTCATTTAGTATAAAAATCATTAGGGTACAGATGAATATAATTTGAATTTGTGATTTCAGGCTTCTGCCTATTGGGACAACATATTGGTCCCATCTTCAGATGGGACTGATAGGTTGTTCCTAAATGTTGGTAAGGAATTACAACTTCACACTTAGCAATAACCTAGAAGAACACAGTTCTCATAATTACAATTATTATGGGTTGCAGAAGTAGAGTCTCTTGGAGAGATTTATTACCAGCCTAAAAATTTTCCTTCTTCAATTGTAATATATCCCTTCTCTTATTGAGAATTCAAATAATCCACTTCTGGTAATGCAACCATAGGATATAGAATTTTTCATCAAGCATATCATTCCAATAAAAATAAATAGAAACTGGCATAGGCATGGTTTAACAATACAATAAAACATCGCAAACTTAAAAGATAGAATCTATCCCTTAGGGACACTTTAATTTACTTTCCCCATGTTGGAGAAAGTGTACTTTTGTTTCGTAGATTCACTACTTACACTCACTCTTTGATATCTTTTTTCAAGATATGATTTGATTAAGCAATATGTTTTGTCTGTAATTCCATAAAATTAAAATTTAGCTAATGAAATGCCACAATTAATGCAATCAAATGCAAATCAAAGAATATACCTCCCACAAATCTATATATACTTTCACTTTTCCTGTTTGTGGCTAATTATAAAGACAACACAAAATAAACTCAGAGATTCATAGCATAAATACTAGACACATTTCCAACCTTCATCATTCTTAATCAAATTTAACAAAATATCAAACAGGAATCTATTATTTTGGCATCAAGGTCTTTAAAAATCTCCCTTCCCACATCAAATTTTGTTCAATAATAATCATCATCATCATTGGCTCTCCAGCCCTGGGTAGGCCTTGGCTTCCTCTTTGCCAATAATACCAAAGAATTTACACAAGCATTAAGAATTTTCCTATATTCTAATTCCTTCTACCCACTCGATGAATACTTTAACCTTTAGATGCCTAATGTCAACTATAGTTGATGTACCGCACCGCTAACCTCCAAAGTTGCATTTTATATATTTATTCAACAAATATAGTTACCGAATATTTTAAACATGTTGTATACTCTCCGTTTTTTTCTCTTCAAAATGCAGTTTGTTTCATAATTCTAACGTATTTGATTCCTGTATTATTCACATTTTATATACAGAGTGTGCTAAAATTTAAAAAATACTTACGGCGCCAAAAGGTTAATGTAAATAATGTTTCTTCTTCCTAACTGTTCCTTTTGAACTAATTTACTTTTATTATTCAGTTTTACACTAAAGGTTTTCATGAAAAGACACAAAAAATTCATTACATACTTTTCTCAGTTGTAAATGTTTATATTATATAGTTTTATTTATATCTATTTGCATTAATGTGTATATAATAATTTTAAACTCAATGTAAATACAGTCAAACCTACAACTATTTTCATGAAAATCTCTTCTGATTTATTTGCTATTATTATTATTTTTTTTTTTTTAAATTTATTTTATTGACTTATTCTATATCTAATAGGTTTTTTAACCTTCCATGGATTTATAGAATATGTGAGAAATAAATAAATAATTAAAATAAATAGAATTCACAGGCTCTTCTATTCACACATCTCATTACAGACAGAAATTACTTACGTCTGCATGGTCTGTCAGGGAACATTCTTGCAAAGCCAGGCCTACAGACACACCTCATGTGTCCCTCCACTTTCTGACACAGTTCATTGCGAGATGCGCTACAGTCTGGTCGACACGAGTTGCTTCCTTGATCTCTGTTGTTGGAATGGGTAGAAGGTGTATTGTGATGTGGAGGTGCAGCTATTAGTACACCACCCAGCAACACCGCATGGTTTACCTCATTGTTCGGATCACTTTCATCATGGTTTGCTACTTCATTGAATTCTTCACCACCTTTGGTGACTTTGTTAACATTTATAGTTGCTGGCTTTTGGTCATTCACCACCACGAAGAATGATTCATTTTCATCAGGACCACCTTTGAATTGCAATGCAAAAGGCTAGTTTTAATCACAGGAGCACAACACAGACCAAACAAGGACATTCAAGTTACACGAGACATAAAGATGTTTAAATAATGCAAAAATATTGCACATTTCCTGACTGAATGCAGAGCATTATTTTTTACATATTAAAGGGCCAAATGACTTTCTTTTTAAGTTAGTGAGTTAGACAAGGTTTTTTTTTAATTAGCATGTTACCAGCCTATCACTCAACTGCCTACATTTGTGTCTTCCAGGAGGAGGGTATCCTAGAATTCAGTCTCCCAGGAAGTGGTACTGGTTTGGTCTACAGATGTAATTCAAATATTTGGAGTGTGGTAGAAGCAATTAACATGATGACAATATGGAAGGAAAACTTAGATGTTCAAAGCAGCTTGTGGTACATATAGTAGAATTTTAACTAGTTAGACATCAAATGTCTTGGGACTAAGGTCAGAATCAAAATATTAGCAACAGCCAGTGTCTGAGGGCTTGAGAATGGTTTCATTAAACCAAAACCTGTGGTCAGTTATTACATAATCTTGTATTAAAGCTATTATTAAATCAGCTACATTAAGAATATATTTTGTTTTACAGTTAACACAGCAAAATGCATGAAGTAAAAGTGTTAATAGAATGCGTGGAAATAAGTCAAAATAGGATTAAAAAATTAAAATGCTATGCAAAGCTATGGCTATTTATGCACTCCTATGGATGTGAAAGTTGGATAACTACACAATGGGGTTAAAAAAGAATACAGGTTGCAGAAAGAATTCCTGCAAAGATTGGATAAATATCACAACAACAGATACACAATTACCAACATTAATTTTTCTAGCATGTACAGCAAATGGATATTGATAGATGGCCAAGAAGGGCAATATCATGCAGACACAAATGAAAATAAAGTTAGGGTTGCTTGCATAAAAGGTGAAGTGACCTCTGAAGTCACAACAGGCATTACTGCTTGTGCCACGTTGTGAAGGAGAAAAAATATGTAAAATTTTCAGAACTTTTATGTTATGGTTATAATCACATTATCATTTGCCCCATTATTTATATTACCAAAGCCAAATTGGATCATTTGTGGACACAACATCAATAATAATCAGTAGCACAGAAGACATTCAGTGGAGAAAATTTAATATGTAAACATTTATTTTTTTTTTCAGACTCAATGTTGTGCAGTCTGTTGGTTGGTGTGTCTTTGATTTCTGATACATGAATAGTTATATCATTTTAGATTCATTGCTACATGGTGACAGACTTTGTGTATCCTTGTCCTGTAATATGTTTCTAAATGTACCCTCTTGGAATCAGTGTTATATGATCTGATGCTTGGTGTTTCCTTGTCTTCATCTGAAGTACATGTTGTTTCTCTCAGCAACAGAAGATTCTAGTTGAACTGAATTATATGGAATTGAATTTATTTGCATTCTATGAATCCAAATCAGGTTAATACCCAGGATATTGAAGAAGTCAGGAGAAGTATTACATACACACAGTAGTAGCTGGTACAATACAACTAATTAAGCTTAATTTATCAATTGGTATTTATATTAAAGTATTCTTCTAGACAGTAGAAACAGTGGGCATATAAATAATTCTTCATGGCAGATTTAAATTGTTTAGAGTTATCACGTAAATTTTTGATACTTTGCAGGGGATTGTTAAATACTTTTATACCACTTGAACAGACACCTTTTTGATACAGTGATAAATTTGATGAAGGTTGGTGAAAGTTATATTTTTGTCTAGTTTTTATGTGGTGGATGTCAGAAATTAATTTGAATTTATTTTAGTTGTTGACCACAAACAGTAGAAGTAATTAGTATATATTGCGACTGAAGAGACAGAACTTCTAGATTAATAAATAAATATCTACACAAGTCTCTACTTCTGCATCCTTTAATCATTCGAATTATATTCTTGTGTATTTTAAGAATTTTTTGCATCATGTGAAGAGTTCCCCCAAAATATTAATCCATATCATCATGGAATGCAAATAGGCATAGTAAATCATCTTCATTGTTTCTTGTGACATAATGTTTAGCCACTTAACTTATCTCATTGCATAGCAAGCTGCACTTAATTTGTGTGTAATTTGTTCAACATGATTTTACAAGCCAGTATAATGGCCAAGAGGGGGGGGGGAGGGGGGGCAGTATTCTGAAACCTGGGAACCACAAATGGCCAAGCCACCACACACACACTGTTGTGTAGTGTAACAGTCCAGATAGTTGCTTATGAATGGGCACTTAAGGCCACTGTCAGTATCTTAGACTATATTGTGTCAAATGGCAAGATGGTTAGTGAGTGGTAAATTGGCAAGAATGTGAAAGAAACCTGTCATAAGACAATCTGATTTGTCTGTCTATGTCTGTCATTTCACTACGAACTTTATAATAAACAAAGAAGCACTGAGCAGTTTCACCCAGTGAATTTTATTGGTTTGAATTTAATACTCGACTTGCCCATGAAGGTTGGTGGTGAAAGGAATACTGCCCTTTGTAAACCCATACAAAGGGTGAATATAAATACTGAAGTTTAATATAGTGTAAGGAAGCAAACAATTACAAACTTACCAGCAAGTACTCCAATATTGCTGGAGGTGTTATCTTTTCCTACACCATAGCTGTTCTTCTCCTCATACAGTTCATTTTCTTCTGAAGGTCTAGTAGGTTTCAGCTGCTGTTCCTTGCTCTTATATCCTGTGTCTTGAATTGGTGTTGTTGAGACAGGTTTGACAGGGAATGATGGATAATTGGCAGGGTCAAATGGTGATCCAGGTGGATACACAGAAGGGGTTGCAGAAACAGTAGTTGTAACAGTGGCAACAACACTTGTAGGACGTACCAAAGTGTGAATCTCAGTTTCTGTGACAGTATCAACCACAGTAGATGTTTGTGTCTTTGTTACAACAACAGTCTGTGTTGAAGGTTGGTGACCATGATTACTGATGACTGTTGTCTCTGTCAGGGTTACTGTTTGGGTGTGTGTATGAGTAATATAATGTGTTGGGATTTCTACAGCACTACTAAGTATGATCTTGTCATCACTGGAGCTTTCAATACCTAGATCTGTCTTGTGATTATTCTTAATCTCAAATTCAGCACCAAAATTAACATTATCATCCTTATCATCATTGTCACTCTCATTGCTGGGATGATAGGATGTTTCATTTTTTTTGTGTTGGCCACTAACCAAACTTGTACTCGTTTGGTGTCCTACAGTTTTAGATGGCTTCACTATCACAGTTGAAGGTTTTGTAAAGAGACTGCCATGGACAGTGTTTGACCCTGATGTACTTAACGTGACTGTAGCACTCGATATTGATGTCTTATTCTTTACGTTGTTTACAGGTACTGTAGCATGACCCTGTTCCTCCAGGTCTGGAATCTCAGAACCAACTATAATATTCTTATTCCACAGAATTCCTGTGCTATAATTTGTTTTCCTTTTCCCGGGATCTGTCACTGCTGTTGGCAATATCACAGGTTCTTGTGGTACTGGTTTTCCAATAACTACAGTTTGCAGCACAGATTTAGAATCGGAAGGAGGTTTCACTGCACCAGCTGTTACTCTGAGGTTATCGGGACCTCCAAAGATATCATCAGATGTTACAGAACTTTGAGACACATTAGATTTTATTGGCTGTAAAGTGGGAGGTCTCAGTGGTCTTGCTCCATCTGAAGACAATGGTGGCCTCCATGTTGTGATGGGATGTCTCTCTGTATAATCTGAATCCTGAGATAAGGATGGTGTCTTCACAAAATTTTTAAGTTTATCTTCATTCGATTTCGTGCCACTGTCTGAATTTATGCTTAATGGACTAGAAATATCATGCAAAGCTGGGCGGATCCAGAATGGTCTCTTGTCACTTGTCTTATGAGTGGTACTGGATGTTTCTGTTGTTAATGGAACTTCAAACTTGTATGGTGGTGGCTTATTTCTGATGGGTGGTCTCCTGTGGGTCCCAATATTGATAACAGGTCTGTGAGAGGATACCTGCGACTGAATTCCAAGCACAGGGAAACGGTGCCCACTGTTGCCACTTGGAGTGACTCGTGGTGGAGGGGAAAGACCTACAACCATCTCATGTGAGTTTAAGTCAAAATCAGGCCTCTTTGGACCAGATGGGAGGATGCTAAATGGGCGTGGGGTATTAGCCTGAGTTTCCAAATCAAAGAGTGACTCTGATGTTGAAGGTTTTTCCAACTTATGCAAGTCATCGTATTTGTCAAATATTTGCTGTTGTGGTCTGTGGTTCATATTTGCACCATTAGAACTAATTTTTAAGGTCTTATTGGAATGAGCATTATCATCAGTTTTACTGAACTCAGGATGATTCTGTAGACTGCTATGCAGTTTCATGTCAGGAAGGTCTGATTGATAGGTTTGAGGTGGTATGTTGTGTGAGGTTTCATCTAAATGAGATGTAACTGTTTTTTCTTTTAGGTGATTCCATGTGTTTAATATCGGAGCCCCATTTTCAATTATCACTTCAGGTTTTAAAAGTTCTGGTATTTTGTCAAAATTTGGCAACAGCGGTCTTTCATTTAATATATTCTGTTCCATCAACTCACTGGCATTTTTGGAATGTGATGTTTTATAAACGTTTGTTTGAGGAATATTATATGGTCCTTGTGCAGTGGCTGTAGTGTGAGGCCGGTCTTTATAGTTTGCCTTGTAAGGCCTGTTCTCAGAGTTTGGTTTCAAGAGCCTATCAGGTGGCAATGGTTTGTCAAAAACTGTCTGTGGTGGTTTCATCTGATGCAGAGCTTCATCATGCGTAGTTCCTAGCATCACACCAGGCCTCACTACTATAGGGCGATGTGTTGATGCAGAACTTGCAACTAGAACCTCTACTGGAATTTGGTCAGGTATTGAAGGTTTTTGGTTTGATTCTTGGATGACTTCACCTTCCTCTATGTCTATTTGGTCATCAGTGTGATCTGACTTAATCACATGATCCTGGGTCTTAGGACCTGGAGGATGTAGTCGAGATGGATTGAGAGGAATAGCAGGGCCATGATTGTTTCCAGAGTTATGGAAAGAATCATGTTCAAAATGTGTGTGAGGTGGTGGAGGGGGGGTCATAAAATCTGTTGGTGGCATGGGATGGTGTGGAAATGAGTGACTGTGGAGTAGTGGTTTAGATATAGCAGGGCGCTGATTGGCTGGAGTTGGAAGAGTGGGCAGCTGCTGGGTTAGTGGTCGTGAAGGTCTGTGACGATAACTGTGTCCATTTGGATTGGGTCTTCTGTGTACTGTACCTGGTCTACTTTGGAGTGGTGCATCAAGAACAATTCCACTTGGTGATATATGCTCTCCATCAATTGAAAAATGTCCAGATGCTATCTCCACATTTAACCCTTGCCCGGGTCTTACATCAACATTTATGCCTTGTCCTGGGCTAACGTCAACATTTATTCCATGTGCTGGACTAACATCTACATTGATTCCTTGCCCAGGACTTATCTCTACATTTATGTCTTGTGCAATATTTTCATTTGCATGATGTATGTTTTCAGGTACGTGTGATGGCAAATCCATCCTTGTTCCACTTATCTTGGAGACATGAGATACATGATGCTCAGGACGAATGTTGTGTGGCTTATTTTCCAGTCCATCTATCCCTACAAATCCTGGACTTGATTCTGGTAAAGGATATGGTGATGGGTCATAGAACTCAGAACCTTTTACATTGAAAGGGTGAACAACTGTGGAGCCACTATGTGGTATGATCACGTTTGCTACTTGTGATGGTTGTATGTTGACCAGTAGTGGTGTACCTGATGAACGATCAAGTGAATGTGGCTCTGTCTGAGCAAACACTGGTACAGGATTTCCATGTATTATATCATTTCCCTGAGTTACTGGTTTCCCTTCAAATATGGTTTGCAGACCAGAAACAGCTGATGCTTTAACAGGAGCATACAGAATTTGCTCATTGGAGTCTTTATAATCTTTTATGTCTGGTGGGTGGAGAGTGATATCTGGTTTGTCCAGTGGTGGAGGTAAAAGTGGAATACCATCTGATGTTTGAAGGTGGTGTGCTGATGAGTGATAACCATGCTCCCTCAGTGGTGCATGGTTTCTGTCTGCTGGAGGCAGGAATGTGTCTCGAAGAGGAAAGTGTCCTGAGGTATGTTCCCTAGTTGGTTGATGAACAGATGGTGTGTCCCTGTTTGACCATATGGTTGACGCAGGTGGAGGTGGAGGTTTCATGCCCAGAGGAATTTCTTCCTTATTGTTGCTAATCTTAGGTGGTCGTGGTCCCATTATTGCTGGTTTCCCAACAATTACATCACTATTAGCTGTTATAACTTGACCAGGACTGATAGGAATACCTTCTCCTAATAATGCACTCTCAATCGGTCGACCCATTGCTGCAGAATCTATAGGATGACGTTGAAGTGTATCAGAAAATGTTTTGTCTGGCCATTTCACATCACCATTTAGATTAGCAATACCTTCATATCTTTGACTTTCTGCTGTAGCCACATCCTCCATGTCATCTCCTGCAGCTGCACCTACTGGAATGTAGATTGGTGATCTTACAGGTGTTGTGCCTTCAAAACCAAGTTGATTAACAGGTTTTGGAGGCACATAAACTGGTAGGGTATTTCCATTGTTATCTCCATAATATGGAGTTCTTATTTTTGGTGTAGTTGAAGGCACATTTATGACAGCTGTATCATTACGTCGCCTGTCATTATTGAGATTAGTGTGTATTAGACCAGCCATTGCATTGATTACAGGACCCAAAGCATTCAGACCATTGATGCCAAGTGATCCCAAACTCAGAAGATCACTTACTTGAATTTCATTTCCACCAGGACCAATTCCTCCTGAGGGTTTCTTGTTTGAAGGATCTGATGCAGGAACCATTGTGACATTCCCTCCAAGTTGTGTCGACATAGTAGCCTGCTCCCCTGGTTGCAAAGTGGAATCACTTTGTGTTACAGTGGAAGTTGGTAAAACAGACGTAAGATATGAGATGGTCGAAAATGTAATGGGCGAGGAACTGGACAGTACAGTTGCAACAGATTCTTGAATTGTTGGAGTAGAGGAGCTAACAAGTGACTGAGCCCCAACTACATCCTGTGGGAATAGTATTGTTTCAGCTCCTGTATTGACAACTGTACTCTGGACTTGGTTGCTTGATAAAACACTACTTAGGGAAGGAGTTGCTTTTGTATGACCTCCCATTTCTATAACTAGTGTCCGTGATGTACTAGAACTATCTATTTGATCTTCTTCATCAAAGAAAATAATGGTTGAACCTTTGATAATGCTGTTGATATTATTGTTCACTTCATCCATAGAGGATGAGATTTCATGATGAAGTAATGTTGGAGTGACTTCAGTGTCTACTACTGAAGTAGGTTGCAAATCATGATTCATGGCTGTAATTTTCAATTCCTGCCCACCTGAGAGTGTAGCTGTGGCAATTATTGAAGGGCTTGATAGAGAATTTGCGTGGACTGAACTGTGTAGTGAGTCTAAATAATCAGGATCCAGAAGACTGTTTTCTACAGATTCAGTCACAATGTTTTGAACAATTTTTGTTCTTGAACTAACAACAGTTGATGTACGGTCACCTCCACTATCCTGTAGTAGAGTTGTGAAATAAGTAAAAGTAGTTAAATATGTCTTTGTTGCGTATAAGTGAAGTGACTGTTTCTGATAATCAGTTTTTTCAGTTTTCTTAGAAGTTGGTGTAATCTTAATTTCATCCAGGCTTTTAGTTGGAATCAAGCTTGGTGGTGTTGTACGTTTTGGCGATACGTAAAATTTTTCAGTTACTACATCTGAAGAAGTTGCTATGTTTGTACGTATAACAGTACTACTTCCTTCAAGGAATGTACTAAAATAAGTGTATGTTACAAAGTATGTCTTCACTACATTTGTTATAGAACCTTGCTGAACTGATGGTCGTGATGCTGTAAGGCTGCTATGTGATGGACCTTTCAATTCAGTTGCTTCTTTATCAGATTTTGTAATGACAATCTGTGTTAAGATATCTTTAGTGCTCACCACCTTCACATCAGCACCATCTGTTAGAGTCTTGGTGAAGGCTACTGTACTCAGATACGTGTTAGTATCCAGTGTGGATTGTCGTGATGGCTGCAACTGAGGTAAGAAATCATGTGGTGCTGTCAGTGTGTTAGCTACAGTGTGTTGTGATGTAACAACCAGAGGAACATCACCATCAATCAGAGTATTTAGATATGTGTAAGTGGTATGAAACACACCCGTGAAGAGGGATGGACTTGCTGAAAGAGTTATTCCAATTGTGGGTGTTTGAGTTTTTATGTTGCTGCCTGTGCGTTCCTCTGTAACAACATTGGACACTATCTCCTCACTACTCGAAACTGTTGTTATGCCATTTTGCAGGAATGTTGTTAAGTATGTGTAGGTAGTGACATAGGTCTTTGTTACAAAAACATTCTGTTGTAGTGACGAGGACAGTTGGGCTTCAATCTGCAGAAAGAGAAAGAAACGTGTAAGAAGCAATGACAAGCGCACGTGCATACACACACACATACACAGTGAATTTAATTTTCTGCCTTAATACACGCCAAAAGAAAAAAAATTTACTTGGACTTCAAAGTTCATTAACTAAAGGAAATATACTATGTATAAACTTACACTTAAATTTAAATTTATTTACGTAGGTAAAATCACAAGATTTAATTTTCCTTTGATAATAAAGAAAGAAGGTTAGAGCTGGTGAACTGGATTCAATTGTCTCAGGCTTCTTAAAAAACAATACAGGACTTTCCAGTTCCTTAATGAGGGGTAAATTCTTGACAAGCAGAGTGAAAATTTTCTTCTCAAAAATAAATGTGCTTGAAGGAGTCAGATGTTTTGTGTAAGTTTAATTTCCTTATTTAGAATTTTTTTATGCCTGTGTGTTTTTACTTCACTGAAATTCATTGACTTTGCATGTCCTTCAGGCAAGGCTTACAATGAAATTTGTATGACTGATGCAGTTTCTGAATTGTAAAAAAAAATTGATGATTATATATTTCAGTGATTATGCACAATGATTTTAATGTTGGTAATTATGATTTACATTAACTGTAAATGCATGGATTTTACTTTGCAGAATTATGTAATGGTATGTTAAATACAAAATTTTAGAACATTTATGATTCTGGAATTGATGCAAAATGTGATCACTTATGTCATGGTAATGGGTATGACAATCATTATTCAATCATTTGATAAGATTTACATGTGCACAAGGTAAATTAATGGTGTGAAAGAACAAAGCATGTATATTGATGCTGACCCACTCGGCATTCAGCTGAATTCGACAAATAAATAAATGAATAATTTAATTATAAGAGATGCTATACTGAGCATTGGAAATGAATTGAAATTAGGTTCAGTATTTTATTATAGTATTTTTTTCTATGTGACAATATTTTACTGACGCTATGTATATCTTATTATATTATATTATGTTAGATAGTATGTATGACAATGTCTATATCCACAGGACTGTAACCTATCTTGGATGTATGGACCGCAAATAAATTACAATTACAATTACAATTCACATTCAGTATTAACAGAGAAAGGGATTATGGGCATATGTTTGGAATCATATTAATTTTATTTTAAATATATAAAAGTGCTGCAGGAACTTTATGCTGCCTGACTTGCATGAGACTACAGCACTGTGCTCAAGATTATAATAATCATCAACATCCATATGGGACTCAAAAATCTCCTAAACGTGAGAAACCATTCTAAAAGATACAGGCATCTTATTTACAATAATGAATTCCTTGTAAAATGACAGTTTTTTACACCTAACTTCAATCATGATAATACATATAGCTGCAGTATACAAATTTTCCATTATAGTTTTATTAGATGCACTGGACAGTGGTGCAAGTGGAAGGTGTTGGTAGGGGGCTTCACAACATGCCATGAATGCGTGTTCAGCCAAAGGAAGTAATGCTCCACATATCTTTATCTCAGTACTAGATGGGAGTGTTTAGTTTCTGCTGTGACCACTTTTTCCCTGCAGACAAAGACCATGTTACCCCTTGTTCACAAAATATATGAGTCTCAGAGCCAGTGTATAGGTAGCAGTGATAAAAATATGGCTGCCAAGAATTAAACTGCAGTCTTTGAACCTATAGCCTATCACTTAGATGAAATATGTTGAAAGTTAAGATTGCCTACTTACCTGAGAACTCTCATGTGGTAGGAAGAGAACCATGTGATCTGTGAGTGTGCTGGGTGCCAAAGTGATTGGCCGAGACATGGAGCTGGATAGTACTCGAAGAACTTCCGGTTCCCCTGGCAAAGTGCTTCTATCACCAGCAACAATTACTTCCACACCATTACTCATCACCTTGGTGGCAAGATTGTATCTTGCCTCTCCCATACCATTCATGTTCAGTCCACGTCCCTTGCCTGGCACCTCTGAAGGAACATTCAAAGATTTACTGAATGAAGGTGTTACCTAAACTATATCTTACCTGGCAACTGGTTTCTTGTATAAATCATTAATATACATATTTCCACCTGAGGGACAACCTCTGTATTCTTTATGTTTTACATGCCATTTCTGGTGCCATTATCTCACAGACTTACAGAATCTGTGAACAAATATAATTGTGTGATTCACTTAAATATGTAGCAAAGCTGGTGACATGTTTTTCTTGACATGTAATTTTGTGGCTTTCCTCTGACATCAAGGCAAATCTGCGAATCATTGTGCCTATGTGACTGTGTATTAGGTGGAGCATAAGTATTTATCTCACTACTACAGGAGCAAACATTGTTAATTTTTGCACAATGATTGTATGAACAGAATATTGTAATGAGTGCAAACTGTTACCATAAGATTTCAATAAAATGAAGAACTTTCAATAAAGTGAAAGCTCATAGAGAAATATATTATAATATGAATTTTCTTCAAGTTAGCGTGTTTCATATTTCACAGGCATTAAAATTTAAGTTGTGCTAGCTGCCTCCATTAAAAGTTTATTAAAAAATTTGGGTAATAAGACAATTAGTGACATCAACACATCAATGCTACCAATGGCAATAATAACAGTAGCAATGATAATAATTACAATTATAGTGGTGGTGGTGGTGGGGTATTGATGACAATGACAGGGATGACATATCATCGTGTGACAAAATTGTCAATATTTAGTATGAGCCTTATGCCCATAGGTTTCCAGAGAGAAATTCAGTATCTAATAAAAAGTGGTGCAGTCTAAATCTTTTTCTTCTTCCCTTCATAAATTATTAAGACACAAATACATAATTTCCTGCTAACCATACAGATTGATTGATTGAATCAACTATTTATTATTTAATTAATTCATTCATTCACTCATTCTTTTTTAAATTTTTTACTGAACTTATTCCTTTCCCCCTGTCATTCAGAGGGGAAGGAATAAGTTCAATAAAAAATTTTTTCTTCTTCTTCTTCCTTTTTTTATTATTATCAGTGACTGTCAGCTGTTTTAACTGTTTATAGAGTACACATACTGTACATGTTAGTGATGTTGGTGTTAATTAGAGAACTTGTGGAGAAGGAACCAAGATTTGGAGAACTAAATGAATATCCTTGTGTGGTTATTTTAATTACACTCATTTCTTAAGGCAGTGTTGACTTGGTTTCAGTGCTGTGATATATAGTTGAAGTTGGTGTTAATCAAGATGACTGCACTAGTTATGGTATTCTGTTTGTTGGAAGGTAAGAAACAAAATTGAAAATGTTTGTTACAAGCATATGCTCAGATGTCAGAAGTTGTAGATTGTAGCAATGGTAGATTTATTGGTTACCCAGAGGAAACCTGTAAATCCATGAGCAAACTATATAGGTTATGTGAAGCATTTCTGGTGTGAGTCTGATGTTTAATGTAACTGTGCCAGTCATGAATATTGTGAGACTGTGAAGATAATATTGTTCTTTATCTACAAGGTTATATAGAAACTGTAAAGTCATTGCTCATAAAAATGTCTAACACACAGTGCTGCAGTCATACTGAAGACCCATGCCTCATGAAGTAGTCAGTGTAGGTAAATGATGTGACAGACACTGTACAAGAAACGACTGGAATGACTATTAACAATTCAGTTGTAGAGCTCAGTTGAAACCTGATGGCATACGGTGATGCACGGTAGGGGAAGTGAAGGGGAAACATGTGAGTGGAGTGGGTAGCCAGTAGTCTTGCACTCTACCTCAGAACATGGTGTATCCAGCATTACTACCATTACTACTGCTGATACGCACACCTCGGCTGCCAGTAGTCA
>Ga0131853_10006535_pt1 | contig 21055 bp, 11 predicted proteins | sample TergutLab28metaG_FD_92764 | JGI IMG/M metagenome (GOLD analysis project Ga0131853, IMG submission 92764) | Labiotermes labralis P1 segment gut microbial communities from Petit-Saut dam, French Guiana - Lab288 P1 (version 2) (version 2) | ecosystem: Host-associated > Arthropoda: Insects >...
GGGGGGGAGGGGGGAGGTGGGGAGAGGGCGGTTGTATTTCAGATTTTGGTGTATTCATCAGTTTAAAATACATATAATGCTCTGTGCTACGGGGACATTCCAGTATAAACAACCGTAAGAGTACGAATAACAAGAGACTTGCATATGCGAAGCGTCTTTCATATGCAGTATTTTCACTTCTAATTTTATTTAATTAAGTTTCTCAATTAATTTGCGTGCTTGTGTCTCGCTAGTTTTATTACCTGTACATTCGGTTAACATCCGCTCTAAAGACTTCTGTGACATAAGATACGATAAGATACGCATTCAAACCTGCTGGACTGTAACCGCAGACTGTAATACTGTATACTGTTAAACAGTAAGAGAAGTATAAATACACTCAAAAGCCTGAACTCCTAACCAGATATTATTTGGGTGAGCAAATCGAGGAGAATGAGATGGGTGGAGCAAGTAGCATGTATGGGAGGAGAGGAGAGGTGTATACTGGGTTTCTGTTGGGAAACCTGAGGGGAAAAAGAGAGGCCACTTGGAAGCCGCAGGCGCAGATGGGTGGTTAATATTAAGGTGGATTTCCAGGAAATAGGATTGGGGCATGGACTGGATTTATCTGGCTCGGGATGGGGACCGGTGTCGGCCACTTGTAAATGGGGCAATGAATCATCGGATTCCATAAAATGCGCGGAATTTCTTGCCTAGCTGAGAACCGTTTAGCTTCTCAAGAAGGGCTCTGCTGCATGGAGTGAGTGAGTAAGTGAGCAAGTACATACTCAGAAGCAAGAACAGATATTAAGGGCGAAAAATACACAGCTGACCGCAAATTACGTAATTAAAACGCTTATGTTACACACTATAAATGAGTTTTCTTTTGTGATCGCTGTAACTGCCAGTATCGGTTTACATTCTTTCCCAATAATGAAATCACTTCACTCCCATCTCACAATTAAAATTATTTCCACGAAACAACAGGAAATAAATTACGTAAGGACCCCCATCACTATTACGGAATATCCCATGACTATGACCTTCCAATGCGTCGAAGAGAAACTTACAAACGTTACTGGTAAACGGCTGGCTATTAACCATTTAAGTACGAAATGTAATGTTTTAGACCCAGCTCATACCGCACACTAAACACTCCCTACCTCGATCATAAGCAGACAGGCAACATGGCGGCTCTTTCGTGTAACCATTGTTGCAGTAGAAAAGTAATAAGTATTACATATTCTGAGTGGGTGTTTGTAGCCTTAGGTATCCAGCATGCAATGCGCATGCACCATAGTGTCAACTGTGGCCTGTCCGGCTCTAAAATATGCATATATTTGCACTTTTGTCGCAAAAAGGCACGTTTTTCAAAGAACAGTTATTGAGCATAAAAGTATGCTTTTGATTTACTCTACAACTTTTGTCTGAAACATTTTTCATTCTAGGAAGAACTGAGCGAGATATGATCAGAAATGTACACTGGTCTTCACGTAAAGTACCCGTTTTTCCTGTCCGTTTATAATGAAACTTGAATTTTCCGGACAGATTTTCGAAAAGTGCCCAAATATCAAACTTCGTGGAAATCCGTCCAATGACAGCCGAGTTTTTCTACGCAGACGGATAGACGGACAGACATGACGAAGCTAATAGTTTTCGTAATTTTGCTAACGCGCCTAAAAACCAGTCAATGTTGTATGGTGTTAAAGTTGCCCTTTGTTCTGAGATCAAATACAAACACAAAACAATCTAGAATTTCTGGAAGTTACATATGGCGGTGCACAAAGTAACCTCTACAGTTTAAAAGGTTAAACTAAAATAAATATGGGGTAAACTGATGCATACAATGGAATATCCTTATGATGAAAATGAGTAAAAGCGCCTTTGTTTCAAATCTGTTTTGCAAAAATATAAGTACGTACTAGGCCACGTGCCGGTCCCACTGGCCGCGCGGACTAAGGCGTAGGCCTACGGCCGCTCGCCTGCTGAGACTGTGGCTTCGAATCCCACCGGGGGCATGGATGTCTGTCTGTTGTGTGTTGTCAGGTAGAGGTCTCTGCGACGAGCTGATCACTCGTCCAGAGGAGTCCTACCGACTGTGGTGCGTCGTTGTGTGTGATCAAGAAACCTTAAGAATGAGGAGGCCATGGCCCGCGTTGGGCCGCAGCGCCAAAGGGGGAAAGGGGGGGACTAGGCCATGTCGTCTAGGTTATTGGTGGTTATATTCGACAGCCTATTTGTTTGTTTGCTGCACACAACTTAACAAACTCAAACCACAGTCCCTAAGCTGAAAGACGGAAAGAGAGAGAGAGAGAGAGAGACACTGACGACAGGGCCTACAAATTACATCAATTCAGCCACAAATTCACACCGTATGCAAGCTAACTGCTGATGTTATCACCCCACCTACGTTCCTCTCCTCAGCTGTCTCTTCCCTTGAAGTTTCCCGTCTCAATATTGCAGCCTACATATTTTCATCCTCTCCATATATACTGCACGTGGTGCCCAGCTCATCCTCCTCAATCTAATTACCACAATAATATCATGCGAGGCGAAGGGTACAAATTATGATATTCTTCATTATGTGATTATGTCCATCCTTTTGCTTGGCCTACCTCCTCCTACAATAAAATCATTATAAGCCGAGCATAATTACGCTCAACTGCTTGTTCCTGAACTCTCCCAGTGTGGCTGATGCCTTCCGTTTTCGCTCCAGTGTTTCATACCTCACTGCGTGCTTCTGTTATCCACTTGTTTTCAATCTGCAGCCTATGTGTGTTTAGTCAGTGTCTTGTATTTCGTTGATAATTTCATCACGAAATAAAAAGTAAGGGCCGTGAAACCTCAATCTGCTGCCCTCTGTCTTTCGGCGTCCGTTTTCTGAAGTGTTCAGGTGTCATCATCGTATTTCCAAGATCCTTTCGTGATGTTAACATATTCTTATATTTGTTTCCAATACAAATTTTCGTTAAATTTTCACATTCGTACCGTGCAGCAGCATCTTGATATTATGAAAGTTTTATTTATTCACCAACTGATAACACTAGCGAGTTGTCTTAAAAACAATATTAAAATTTACATTGAAATTTACATTAAAACAGCTCCAATATGTTTCGGTGTTACAGTTACACCATCATTATGGAGCGCATTAATTCGCGCTTACTAAAGTTACAGTTTAGTAACTTTAGTAAGCGCGAATTAATGCGCTCCTTGATGATGGTGTAACTGTAACACCGAAACATATTGGAGCTGTTTTAATGTAAATTTCAATGTAAATTTTAATATTTTGTTTTTTTTAAGACAACTCACTAGTGCATCAGTTGGTGAATAAATAAATCTTTGATTTTCGTTAAAGTTTCTCCTAGTACTGACTTCTTTCCACTGTACGACGGCTGTTGTATCTCCTGATCTCTTCTGTGGATTCAGATAAGGTACCTAGATGATCGACATTTCCTCCAAATTTCTATTGCCTATATAATATTTACTCTTAATGGTACTGCACCACATATGCACAGTATTAGGTGCGGCCGTACTTGCACTTTCTAAAGTCTACAAATAATAAAGTGGCAAATTCTAGGAAAACATTACAATAAAGGACAATGCTAAGTTAAAACACAAAAGCTTCTACAACAGCCAACATAACGGTTGATACATAATAACATAAATACTTTACTTCTTTATGAGTGTACCAAAGCAAAATATTCTGTTATTACTCGTACATACTTTGCTTGATAATCCGACCAAAATTTCTCCTCTCTACCTTCCTCTGCCCTATCCATCTGTTCCATTTCACTAGACCCACGTCCAGCTTACACACAGATGAAACGAAATCCCTGAGACGAAGAACAGCAACACCATTTAACTGCGCGGAATACATATTAATCTCTTCTGGATTAAACAGAAGAAACGTGTAATCCAATGTACTACATTCTGTATCACACTGCATGCCACAATGGACTTGAATTCAAACGTTACAGACATCAATCTACTGCTGCAAAAACCATCATTATCAGAATATCATATACCTCACACTGCATGACACCAGAAACGTGTTTAATCACTACAGCCAAACACTGTATTTGGTTCAAATGCCACACACACCATTCCTTAGTATGTGGAGAAGGAAATATTATAAAAATCTATGTTTGACCATTTCGGGAGCGCAGCTATTCAGCTGTGTCTACATCCTGGTAGGAAAATAAAGCTCTGTACTTCTCGAAATTTTTATTTATCTCCAGTTGTAACATTTATGGCATTCGTTGCAAGAAACCGTACCACTTGGCAGTGGCAGTTAGTGGATCCCAGATTTCGCTTTGTATGAGCTACTGACCTTTGAAGCGAAGCCATGTGTGACTATTCAGCGTTATTCTGTGCGGGCGTTTTATTCGAACATAAATTTCAATTAATTTTAACCAATAATAACTATGTGAAGTTTGTTAAAAAGGAATGGCCAATCAACGGCGGACGATCCTATTTCGTTGCCCGACCAATTAAAAAGGTGAAGGCACATTTGTCAAAAATGTCTTTCTGGAATATGAAACAGGTGACACGGCAGTAGTAGTGAGACGGTAGACACGCAGTGTTGTTCGTGTATCAAAAAGCGAACACAGAGCAGAGGAGGGTATCTGCCATACGGCGTAAGTATGCAGCAGAAAATTTCGCCAGGGAAGATGGCATTTTTGTTGTTGTTGTAAATGCCTAAGATCATATACTAAACCATACTAATTGCTTTATGCCACTAGCTGCCGCGTCATTCCTTCGACACCATGAAAATGACCTGTCGGAACCACAGCGCATCCCGATAAAACTCTTAAAGCGAATCTGGCAATACCAACATCAGTGAGATAAGCCGTACCCCTGGAATTCCCACCTTTCCTAATTCTTAATGATAGGAAGCTTAAGGTGTGAGGGAAACATGAAAGGTGTATCGGATGCACTGAGTCTTAATACGGATCCACCACGGGCGGAGACACTATACTCTGTTCAGCTTAGGCAACTACTTCGCATTGTTATGTGTACTTAAAATGGGTAGTCACCACGCTGCTACTGTCAGTGCAATTAAATACAGCAGCTGTTCCATGACATTCGACATGTTAACAAAGGAATGCAGTTTCTCCGAAAGACTGTTTGAATGTAAATGATCTACACGGACTCACAGCTCAGAAGACTGGAATCTACATCAGCAACTACAGTGACTGGTTACTGTGTAGTAAGTGCTGTCAACTGAACGCTGAACCAGGTGTAGCTACAGTTCGTTAAACGATTATTATATCGAACAATGTTCTCAAAAGAAGCTTAATAAGAAAGCCAAGGTAATGTACCGGCTCTTACATCATCGAAAGTTTTGAACAAAAACGAGCAAGTTCGATTTGAACTCCATACAAATTAGGAACCATACGAACCAAAGTTGAACTCATCCGACATGTTTCGCTTTACCCACAATACCAAATTTTATCACAATCCATTCCGTAGTTTCGTAGATAACATGACCACCGGAAGGACGGACACGACCCAGTTACGCTTCAAATATCTGCACTTTGTGCAAAAGATGCACAAATATCTCGCCACATTTCTACAGTTGCCTCGTCATGTCTCGTAACTCTGGAGCGCAGCAGCCTGGGTCATTTCCTTAACAAGCACAAGAAACTACCCGTCTATTTTGGCAAGGAACTGAAACTTATTACAAACACAGGGTTGGGAAAGTGTGAAAGGTTGAAACTCCATTTCAAAAACTCTCTCACACACGTTACTATTTCATGACTGGACTGCTATCTTAAAAATGTATTTTCAAAATAAAATGACTTAAATTTAAGTCTTGTAGGTGGCAAAAATAACGTTTTGAATGAAGGATAAAGCGAGTGCCTTTCACAGGAAACTATTACGATGGTAAAGGAAGAGGGAAATCCGGGAAATTTGGCAGCCTTGTCTACAATGATGGATTTCCTTGACGACAGTGATAGGTGCGAACCGCCTGGTGGAACCCAATCCACCATTACGAAACATTTGGAGAACCTGTCACAGTAATTCCTGTCACACTACACATTCTTGACAGGAGACTCGGATGGTGGGAATGAGTGTATCTTTCCGCCATGTAGTACAGGTGTACGCGTATACACTGATTCTAAAGCCAAAATTACAAATGATTTTCAGAAGAATTAAACTGATCTGATGACAGACTGCCAGTTTCAGACCATTTTCCAGGAAACTACGTTGTGACGTCAGCCAGGACTAACCTTCCCTTGGACGAAGTGCAGTGACGGCTTTGCTACAATTTGGATTAACATACTTTGGCGAAAAAATATTTTTTTTTCTGTCACATCATTAATGAATACCAGACAGAGTATAGTTGCCTGCAGCTCTAAACGACTTGACCTGCACCGTCAGCACTATGCCAGCTACAATCGACAGGTTCATGTCTTCAAAACAAGGTCAGGTACGAAAATTGTTAATAGATTTCCTGCTCTATTTATTTCATTTTAATATCTGATAGTACCTTGAGGATTTACATATGAATGTTAACTGAATAAAAAGCTGATTGCAGAGACTGTATCACACTCAACAGAACCGTCATAATGGCACACACCGCCCCCAAAATCTGAAATCCGACACACACAAATCCTGCAGGCGATCATATTCAAGGTCTAAACATGTCACAAATAACACATATTTAACATGTACCGTCCGTAACTTCGAATAAATATACATATAACATTGAATGTGCTGTCCCGATGACAGTATCATACATTAATGTTATAAAAACTCGGGCGTACGTCCTTCCGCCCACAAAGGAATCGGGGCCATGATCTCACTGTTTTTGTGCCTTATTCCGCATGGCCGAAGGTCATTTTAATGCATACACGAAACCAGTCACTAACTGCAATACTGGAATGACAAAATGAATAATCATGTCCATGCGCTAGTATCAACTGTAAAGTTCAAATCGCTCAATTCGGTAGACTCTTACAAGTGCCACTGCCTCTCTCAATACGTCCCAACTATATGAAATAATTTTTCCACATTAAATCACGTCTAAAATATCACGTTACTGCAGTAAACTCTAACTAGTTCATTAGCAGTTTTCTGCCGAATGAGAATGATTTATTGGAGGGATATACACAGCGAGAGGGCTTACGGACTACAGCAACCCACGCCACAACTATTTAAATTTTCCTTTTAGATATTGCCGATTTCTGCAAGTGGTAGTATTAACAATAGCTTCAAAAGTTCGTACTCACACGCTAATGAAGTGTGGATTTAGGGTTACTGTTTTATCAGTACGAATTCTGTGGTCCTTCTGTCAACCAGAACAGGAAGAAGAAATTGTGGGAAGAAATTATTGGTTACCTTTCTACAAATTCTGAAATCTGTATGTCGAGGATGCCAAAAATTATAAACTGTAACACTTAGCGATCAAGTTCTTTGTGTAATTTCCACCAGAACACTCCTACAGATGCCGACTAGTTAGAAGTGTGGCACAAGATTACAAAATTTCAGTTGATGCCATGTCTTCAGTTCTCGACACAGTTCGCAGCATGCGTATGATCCGCATATCACATACCTAGTCCAGTGATCTTATTAATTACCCCCATCAAGCCGAACATACATCAGATTTCGCGCCGACACCATACTCTTGCCACAAAATACAAACAAAAAATTTTACTTGAAGTTTCATGCCCTTCAACTATTGCCATAAGGAATTCATTTAGTTGTGACAGTATGCTAGATTCTCTCACACCTAATGCGTTCTGTTTATACTACAAACGGCAGAACGACAATATTCTCTACAGGCACCGACATCTATTCCCTGCTACATAAGTCTCAATCGCCAGAATTTATTACGATGGTAAACAGAGAGAGTACCACAGGTTAAACAATGCTCATCTAGAGGTTTCTTCTTCATTAAGACTCGATGCTCCAAAGCCTGTTCAGTTTCAGAGTTGAACTCATCTTTCCACTACTTCTGGGTCTTCCTATGTAGCCAAGCGCACAAGAAATTCCATCCTGAAATACAATCCTCCTCGAGAAGAAAGTACTAGCTTACTTACGTAAATATGTCCACAATTTTATGGATTCTATCTGTATTTCATCTTGTTTACATATCTACACGCTTAGGTGACAACTACTTACACTGTCAGCTTTGTCCGCCCCCCCCCTCCCTTCGTTTTATAATAGATCTCCTTCAGTTACTACTTCCAGTACCGAGAAATCTAAGACCTAAGAAATCCAAACATTAAGAGACGGAACATGATAACAGGGAAAAGAAAGGATGGCACAGTCGGTATAGTGTATAAACAACGGACCGGACAGCCCATAAATCATGGTTCGGTTCCCGACCGAAACAAGAAGTGTTTCTCTTCACCAGAGCACCCAGACTGTCTGGGGCCCACCTAGCATCCTATTAATACTTATCGTGGGCTCTTCTCCACGGAATGAAACCACTCAAACCGAGGTTAAAAATTAGTGGAGATATACCTCCATCCTTTCCTGGCATGCACAGAGAAAACTTCACGTTTATTTAGTAGTTGAACGTTCCTCCTGTTGGGAAGATAGCCACGATGCCAACAAATCTTTAGTGTAAAAACAAATTACATCACATTATACCGGAAATTGCAGTTACTTTAAGGATACAACGGCAGACTTCTGCGCTCACTTACGAAACTCCTAGTTACCCAACGTAAGAAATGTCTTCAACACACGAAAAATCTGTAAGCCGCTATATGTGTGCCATGCTGGCACACTGTCCTAGGATGTTAGTGAAGATGAATTGGGCCTAAGAAGGTGACTGGATTTAGACTGACAATGAGACCAGTGGAACCGTGCCACAGAAGACCCTACGAATCTCCTGTCCTTGACAGCTGGGAAGACAGATAAGTATGGGGCGTTGGTGCAACCATGACAAGTATGGAAAACCCGAGGTACTCGGATACAGCCTGACTCTCGGCACCACTTTGTCAGTCACGTGGAATGCCCCGGACATCCGCAGTAAGAGGCCGATAACTGCATGGATGCTGTCAAAAATACTTCAAATGTTCAAGAAAGGTGCGTTTCCAAATTAACCTATTACGAAAGCACGTGACCTTACCCAGCACAAAAACTCGTCATATTCTTACTTATGACTTTACAGTACTTGGTGCCAACCTTCGTTATCACTATACGTACTGTGAATATAACATCACAATTTACATACTAGGTACATAAACCTAGTAAAGGCCCCCAATTAATGTTCGTTGCCACCTGAACGACTATCATCATGTTCCATATGCAAAACCAACCTACAAAGAGGGATAAAATCTGTCGCGGTCGAAATAAACCGAGATTCTAATACGCCAGCTATATCCTCTATTCGACTCACAGGATATCACGTTTAAATGACAGTTGGGCCCACTCATCCTCCAGGCCAACGGTCACGGGGATTCTTTTACCGGGATAAGAATGGCGGCGACTTGACACTAACCATGCTATTTAACATCCTCTGTGCGTTCCAACATGCCCTACTGAAAATAAGTCACAGTTCATTGGTTCGCCGGAAGTGATAAGACTTCATCCCGCTGTGTTTTATACTCAAATAACAACACTTGGCAATGGTCAATCAAACACAACTGCATTTACTTGGATAGCTACAAGTTTCGGTCAATAATCGACCATCATCAGGTTACCTAGAAATTTATTTTAAAAAAGGTAAACTGTATCGTACACCACATTTTATGTCTGTAGTATCCAACGAGTATTCCTGTTTTTACAAAAGATGGTAAAATCACATTGGTCGATCAGTAGCTAAATAATTACTGTGTTTTATCTCTAGCGTTTAAAAAGCTTAAAAGTAACGAGTCAACTAGGCAAATGTATTAAGCAAATGTAATATACTTTTGTAAATATATATTTAAATACAAATGGAATCTTAGGCCATGGGTACGAATGTAGTTTAGCTGATACTGATGTGCGGCGCCGATCGACCAATGTAATTTTACAATATACTGCAGAAATTGAAAACTATGTGCGACCCTACAAACATACAACATAATAATGTACGATACATTACATTTTTACCTTACCGTTTCAATAACTGTATAACTAACCTGATGATGGTCGATTATTGACCGAAACATGTAGCTATCGTAATAAATACAGCGTGTGGTTGCCCACTACAGCTGTCGTTAGTGTAAAGTTTAGTGATGATGATGACGATGACACTACTACTACTACTACTACTTATTATTATTATTATTCACTACTCTTAGCTGTCAATCAAGTGTTCCTATTATGAAACGTAACACCGTGCTTATAGCTGACTAGTAAAACCAAAACTGCGGTTATTTCAATAAGCTTTCATGGTTACTGCAATTTCGAAATGTGGTTATGCTGTGGTCATGCGGAAAGCGTCTGGTACGACCGGGCCACAGGCACTATTTCAGTGCTCGCAGTACGTTGTTAACAGTCTACTCTACAGCACAGACACGACACGGACAGAATGACGAATGGTCCCTGCAGTACTGCCATCTTCGAGCTGCTGAGGAATGCAAAACACGCGGTAGGGAGAGAGACACGCATTTGCTCTAAGAACGTCGGCGACGGAGGAAATTCCAGCAGTCGACGGGACGCTAGCATGTAAGCGCTGAAAACGGAGTGTCGTGCGTAAACAGTCTACATACACAATCAGAAATTGCATGGTATTGAAGATCTTACATCAAGTGAAACCTACAATCAGGAAGGTCGCGGGTTCGATTCCCCAATGCGTCACGAATTTTTCATTGACATGATCCTTCCGGCCGCACTCTGACCCTGGGGTCGACTCAGCCTCTAACAGAAAAGAGTAAGAGAATATTTCCTTGGGAGGGGGGGGGGCGATGCGTAGGGTTGACAACCTTACCGCGCCCATGCGCCGACTGTCTTGAAATCTGGTAGCCTCAACCTCCTGGAACTATCAGGGCCTGTCCAGGCATGCACAGGGACTGCCTTACGTTCGTATCAAGTGATACAATGAAGTGACTGCACTAGTTGCAATGTGACTACACAAGCGAAGGGCGGATGTCTGCGTAAATAAATAAAGTTCACTACTGAAGAAGGGTTCCAAATATTATTGTATACTGAGAAACTCAAATCTCGCATGTTCATTGTCACTGAAATCTGCCGGGCATCACACCATGTCGAAGTGACATTTATTAAGTGTACGAATTATACGATAGTTTGTATAACAAAGAATAATACTACATTTGGAGCAAAGATTTGTACGGTGCTGAAACTTTGACATTTCGGAAAGTACAAAAGAAATACCTCGAAAGTTTTGAAATGTGGTGCTGGAGAACGGAGAAGATCGGTTGGACCGATCGTGTGAGTAATGAAGAAGTGTTATACAGAGTCAAGGAGGAGAAGAATATCCTACATACAGTAAAGAAAAGGAAGACTAACTGGATTGGTCACATCTTGCGTAGGTACTGCCTTCTAAAACACGTTATTGAAGAAAACATAGAGAGAAGGATATAAGTGACAGAAAGAAGAGGAAGACGACGTAAGCAGCTACTGGATAAACTTAAGGAAACGAGAGGATACCGGAAATTGAAAGATGAAGCGTTAGATCGCAGTCTGCAGAACTTGCATATGAAGAGGCTACGGGCCTGTCGTAAGGCATGCTGCAGAACGAACGAACGAATGTATGAATGGAATTACGTAATAAAATGACAAACTGTCATTGTTAACGGACAAACTATCCAAAACAAAACTAACAATTACGAATTGTGAATGATCAGAAAGGTGTAAACATACCTACACTACACGATGATTTCAGTCACGAACACAAGCCACTCCGTAACGAAGTTGTTTGTTTTCATTACATCAAGCATCCTTCACACGGCCACGTACGAACCTCCGGCACTACTTCCTGAAGAAGAAGCAAGAAATTCCTAAGAAAGCTGATGATTTCTTAATTCTTTCACTACGTCTCGCAGTGAATGCCGTTAAGTCTTGTATGTTTAGTACAGTATCACTCCCGTACCTCCAGTAACATCTGCCGATGTTCGACGATTCAACGTTTATACAGCCAATCCTTCCCACACTGCCGGTGATTCCCGGCTGCACTTCTTCGGCTGCACGCGGATTATTCCAGTAAACACTGTCTTTTAAGAATCTCTATTAGAAACAATAATAGGGACTCGAGTTTAAGTAGCGTTGCCAAGAACAGGCAACGTGTACAATCCCAGAGAATATAAATTAGACACGACTCTGGAAAAACACCACATTTTTCGAGAAATTACCTACATTCGCAGGTCCTCACTCGTATTTAGGGCGGCAAAAAATGTTTAATGTTCACTTCCATGCCACGAAGCGGTGGCATAAAATGGTCTTGAAAGAAATACAGCTAGCCTTCGGGTTTCACTCACTTGTCCAAACGATTTATAGTACACTCCCAAGAGTAAACAACGTACAAGCGTCTCAGGGTGTGTGGACAGTCTCTCTACTGCTGTATTCTAACGATATAAAAATAAAGCAGGGGCCGCAAGTCAGTAAACACAGGCATTTGAGTGCAAGGGGTATGTTATTGGCGATCCTGTATAATCAGTAAATACAGGCGCATTAATTGTAGGGTTAAATGGTATAACTCTCCCAGGATTAAAAAAGGGACACGACAGATCTGATCCAAGCAACAGGCTGCGAGAAGGGCGGTGGAATTCCGTTTTTCGGCTGCCTCAAGTACTCTTCTGTGCCCCGTTCGAATACCACGTCAAATCGCGCAGCAAAACACACCTTATGCTTCGTTTTAAATTTTGTGCGCCTGTTCGGCATGTAAACATCCTGAATGCTGCGCAGTTGGAGACCTCTGGCTGATTGGTTCTATCTGCGAAACTGTTTGGTGTACGCAACTCAACATTACGAGCTTTACAACGCCATTATACGATATATTTACAGTACTTCATGCACGGAGACATAAGCAATTACATTTTTACTTTTCGACCATCTATCCAACTGCGACATCGGGGATGGAGTTGTAAGTGAAATGCCACAACACGCCTATTTCATTTTCCCTTCAAAACGCGTTTCAAAACAGGGGTGGGGGTGGGGGTTGACGCTGAGAACATTTCAGAACGAGATAGGCACTCTACGTATTACACTGTGGTGCATACGCTAACCACTGATGTTTAGAAACGCAACAATGCGTTTCCTTTTTGTCCTACTTCACATTTCAATAATAGACAGCCGTCAAGTGTTGCCACGGGAACGTAAGAATGGGTTCCGTTTGCACTGTTTTCGGGCTACAGTGTTTCGTTTTGCTGTCAACAATATAAACGTACTTAGGCCGTCATGTAAAGTGGCCAATGCTGTCCACTTTTAACGAAACGTGGAGTTTGACAGATTTTCGTGAAACTCGCCAATATAAAAGTTCACTACAATCCGTCCGGTGGAAGCCGCGCTGATAATTGCGGATAGATAGACGGACAGACATGACGATGGTATTAGGCGCTTTTCGCTATTTATTTGAAAACGCCGAAAAATGTTTACGTTCCTTGCAATGCGCGCCGCGAGCCGAATCTGTAGGCGATGACATGCCACATCAGCGTTCCGTAACAACTCCAAACCGAATGCAAAAAAATAAAAAAAGAAAGAAAAGAAAAATACATTAATTTTACATGTTTTGTTTCGTGTGACTGAACATGGAATTGTCGTTGACATGCCTGTCACTCGAACCTGACGGATGTAAACACACGACGTATTCGACCGAAGCAGGCGGTAATTTCCCTCGCTCACAAGTTGCTTCCCATTTACGGCAGCTCAATCACAAGGATTCAGAGAATTTTGTGCTTAAACTGGCTTTGTTGCTGACACAGCTTCTTATCCAACCGATATACAGTTTCATTCTCAGAAGGCGAAGTATCCAGAGCGTGAAATTGATCACTCAGTTCCAACCGGTGTGGACGTCGTGTTCGCTCTGGTGTGGTGCTCAGGCACAGGGCCAATTTAAAACTTACTACTTAAGATTAGGCTCTGAGACGTAATGGTTTAAGTCCTGTTCCTTGCTGGAGAGAGAATAGTTTCAAGTCTTCACCCGGAGACCGATTTTCTGATGATTTTAGTGACAATAAAATAAAAGGTTTCTTAATTTAAAACAGCAAGTCACCGAACGAATTTCTCTTTCAGCACTCAGTCAGCGCTGAATCCTACATAGCTGATGATGCGTGTAAAACATGGACTCTATAGGTATTTTTATACGATACTTCCTTTTTTTTGTGGGCCGGGTAGCTCAGTCGGTATGGCGACTGACTACGGGCTGGACGGTTCGGGGTGAATCCCGGTGGGGACGAGATTTTCCGCCCGTCCAGACCGACCCTGGGGCCCACCCAGCCTCTTGTAAAATGGGTACCGGGTCTTTCCCTGGGGTAAAGTGCGGCCGGAGCGTGCTGCTGACCACTCACCCCCTTTAGTGCCGTGGTCATGGAAGAGTAGAGCTATACCTCTACCCACCCTCTGGGCCACACCGGGCCTGTAACGGGATCACTTTACCTTTTTTACTTCCCTTGTTTAGGTGCGTTCGTAAACTTCGAAAAGAGAATATTAGGTTCGCCATGTTTGTCTGTCTGTCTGTCCGTCCGCATAGAACCCGGGTCCCACTGGATGCATTTTTATGAAATTTAATATATGAGGATTTTTCAAAAACCTGCCGCAAAAAAATCAAGTTTCATTAAAACGTGACAAGAATAGCGGGTACTTTACATGAAGACCTATGTACGTTTATGATAGCATCTCGCTCATTTCTTCATAGAATGAGAAATGTTTCACACAAAAGTTGCAGAGACAAACACACATTTTATGATCAATTACTTCTTTTTTGTCCTCGAAAGTCGTGCCGTTTATGAGATCATATGGGAAAATATGGAACAGCCGCACAGACCACAGATACCAATACAATAAGGAGCATGTAATAACATGCCGGATACCTAAGGCTACAGATTAACACTCAGAATATGTAATACTTATTGCTTTTCCACGGCAACAATGGCTACGTGAACGCGCCTAAATGACAAGTTATATGTACATTACCCGTCTTGTTAATACTCGATGCCATTAAGGACACGTCGAGTATTATCTGAAGTCTGTAATCTCCACTCGTGCCATACGGCATGTTTCACGTAGTGTTCCCAGCCAGCTGTGTTTACGAAAATTTTAAAAGCTACAGTGATTAACCAATTAGCATCAAACAAGAAATATTTCTTGCGATCATGGCGCTGTTTCTTGCCTTAGCATGTTCAATACGGCCAGGCAGACGAACGAATGGACAGCCGGAAAGACAGGAAGGCGCCAACAGTTGCTTTTCGAGACCGATTTGCGAACGCGCCTAAGAACGTGAGCCAGTATAGCTGACGTATCGACTGTTCCGAAATCCGGAACTCACCCTCATACGAAAAAGAAGTGTCACCCCCTCGACACTGGCTTTCGGTCACAACATTTATTCCACAGCCCCCCCCCCTCAAGTTTGTGCTTCCTGTTCCATAATACTCATTACCGTCTTAATTACCATTTCACTATTAGTGTGCCTGAAAAACACGTCTATACCCACAAGTTAGTGTTTCCTGTGATGAGTATACGTTTCGTTTGCTTTGATTCGTTTTTTATTTAAAAATGCCTTCTTCTACAATTCCCTACCCATCCACAGAAAGCAATTTCATGATATGGCATTTTGTCCTTTAGGCAAAGACCGTTTACTACCGAATGCTTTCCAATTCATCAATCTTCACACAATCCGATGCTATACATTATGTTACTGACAGCTTTGTAAAACTAACCATAAAAATCCGAAGCACTTTGTTCTGAAGCGAGCTGAATCAATGTCTATACGTATCGACATCTTACCATGAAGGCCCGCATTATAAATCATTCAAATTCCATACAATGCGGTATTCCAAACTGTACCAAAATTACATGTCTTTGTCCTTTATCGTTTGACGTAGCGTAAATTAAAATGCTGTTTAAAAGTAACTGAGGGTAGACAAAAGTATATTCGAGAATGTGGCCACGTTATTGTAGGGGCTCTGCATGATAAAAGCTAGAATGTATTAGAACGCACATATCGACGAATGTAAAGAGTTTTCGTTCTCTGATATTCTTCCTTTCTAAACCACGATATTCAAGACCGAAAAATCCATACAAGGCTCACAAAGTCGAAGCGTCTTTCTGTAAGCAGTGTATTCCCGCACTGTGAAGCCAGTAAAACTGCCCCCAAAAGACTAACTTGCATCCCCACGCTGATATATTAATCTCATCTCTCATGCGGCTGAATATCTTCAACAAGGATGTGACTATAATTAGTCGGGTCTTAAAAATCACATGCGAATAAGTTGTGCAGCTGACGTCACAAGTAAAGACGGATGTGCTCTGGAAACGACAAACGTTCACCGTAGTGTTCTGCGTATCGAACTGTGCGCATACGGCAATAAAGGACGTTTCGGAGAGAACTGCTGCCTATTTCTTCCGGATCTAAGAGACTTCGAATCTTCGGAACTGCGACAACGAGCACAGAGAAAGTAATTCCGAGATGTCTGTAATTTTCTACAGCATGACATGACGTCACACTCGCACGATTTCAACGAAGAGCAGTTTTCTCAGCGATTCGTAACAGTCTGAGGGTATTACTCGATTTGCCTTTGTACATCTGTCCGCACACAATCATGACAACGAAACGAATGAACAGATTTTGATTAGGTTACATCTGACACTGACAGTTCTGAGTTAAGTGAACGGACTAAGAAGCAACGTTTGTGCACTCTGATTGACATGGACAACGTACATACGAGACCCACTCAGTCTTCTATTCAATGTGTAACGTCGACTCTTTCGCTGGGAGTAGTGCGGGCGGAGTGTGAAGCCGACCACGTATCCGCCGAGGTTAAGAACGAGTGGAGCCAAACGTCGACTTCCCAACAGCAGAGGAACTTTATATTTTACCTGCAACTTAGCAGCAGCCGAGGTGGCGTACTCGGTGTAAGGACTAAGCTACGGGCTGAATACCCGGCGAAAGTGGTTCGATTCTCGGAAAAAGTAAGAGGGTTACTTCTTCTCAAAAGCGCCCATACTGGTCCCCTCCCTCGCACACAAGCCTCCTGTATATTGGGTAACGGAACTCTTTCCCCGGTAAAAAGGCCGTGGCGCGAAGCAGACCGATCAACTCATCTAGCACCAAGGCTATCTACAGCTCCACCTCCGTTACCTCATATTCCTTCATGGCGTGCACAGGAACAGCTTTACCGTTACTGTCACTTCGACCCAAAACATTTCGCTATCAAGCAAACCCTCACTCCGCACTCTTCTGTCAGAGTGGCAAACCACATTTCATCCCAACTCAAAACAAGATCAACAAATAACACGAGCAAAGACAGTGCTATAGAGACACGATCTATATGTGAAGTACAGCACCGAGACTCTGATGGAAGAGGAGGAGTTTTTGTGCCGATTCCATAAATCACATACGAATATGTCCTCAGGGCATGGCATGCACGATGTACACGTAAACCTAAGAGATCTGTTGCTATGGATAATTTACCACAGCACTATACGCTCCAAGATACTGGACTCGACCGTCTACAACAGCCGTATATATAATTTGTTCTAGAAATTTATTTTGAAGCAGCGGCAGGTATTTTCGGATAAAAGGTCTTCTCGACATGGAAGCACTTTGAAAAGTAGCACAGTCCTTCACGACACACAAAACCATGCATCATTACCGAGTGGTGTGTATATAGGAGCTATTACTAGAGTATGGTGACATACTTTAAGCTTCTTTGTGTTTTTCTTCCATATAATATTTTAACACGCACTACAACACCTCAACATATGAAACAGATTCACATTTTAGGAACCAGCACGTCTAATAAACGAAGGCAGGCCGACAAACAGTCATGTTCCTTGCGGTGACGTCATATACGTTACAAACGCATCAGAATCGAAGGGCAGACAGACGTATGTGGGCAGACACTACTTTTCTGCAAAACAAATAATGTAAAGTTGAGGGAAAACTGCAAATTCGTACGGAAAATCTCTAGAAAAAAAAAACAGTAAATTCTGAGGAAAATGTATGTCCAGGGACTCTTGTATTTCTTCGCCTTTCAAACAACACGCTTGTAATAAAGTGCTGGCGCCAAGAGCTGGGAAGGTGTGAACGTGTCGACTACTTCCAAGCTGACAACGGCAGACAAACACACAGTTACAGAAGTACTGTGGGCAGCGCTATTTTGCTTGTTGTGTAAGGAAAACTAACGTGTCTGTCGGCAGGTTCCGACGACTGACCGTAATGATTATGGCTTTTCAACGCTTTCGTCTCTCTCTCTCTCTCTATGGGAAATCCCGAGAAATGTTCAATAAAGGTCACGCAGGTCAAGTCCTTTACAATTCACTACAATACTATCAAATCTCTTTGGAAGTTAAACAACCTTATCAAATTATACAGCTTCGTAAAATAACAAATATATAATAAAAGTTAGGAAAACAATCTTATAAATAACACGTGCGATATTTATGTTAATATTCCAAGTAATGTTGGTTTCTTCTAAGGAAGTCACTCGCCCACTTACGTTCTGTCACAACACACAGGGGGGAGTCGTATCTTAATTTCGTTCGGCGCCGACTATTTTTTTTGTTCACCTGGACATTGGTTCCAAATCCTCTAAGCAGCAAATCTATTAACCCGCACTGAATACCTGGCAGCATACTGTCTTTACGTACAACAGACGGTGTATGTAGGTATTACGAGTGTGTTATGTCCATACGAACGGCCGAGCACCAGGGACCCTTCCTTTTCGCGGCTGAAGCGGCCGGAACGGAACGCTGCCCATACGTTCCCATAAAATTACGCGGTCTACAGTAAGTGGCAATTCACTTCTTTGTCAACAGACCCCCGCGTGCACCGACCTCCTTTCCGACCCACAGAAAAAAACCCCCCCCCGCGATTCCAAATTATTTATGGGCAAAAACTCGAACTCAGCATTTACGTAACATATTAAACTGAATTTTTGTGGGGGCCAATAATGGTAGCCCGCAGAAATACATCTACAGAGAAATGTCACTTAGCCCAGGCCCAGTTAGGCCCACGCAACCCAAGTTAAACTGCATTAGGTGACGGAAGATCGCAACACACATTTTCAAGACTTCTTTTCTTATTCTGTACCAAATTATAAACATATTTATATCTTGTTTTATTTAACACTGCCTAGGTGCGGCAGTTTGCCTACCTAAACTTCGCAACTCTGTGCTAGGTTACAGGTCCCCGAACAACCGACTTACCGGCTTTGCCGACTGAGCCATCACTCTCTCCTGTTAGATCGGACAGCCGAGTGTTTACTATATGTTCAAGACGTAAAGGTTCCATGGAAAGCCAGCCCTCCCCAGTACCAGTGACTTCAGAGTTGTTTTATTCTACGCAGACTTCGGCCGTTGAAAGTTTATAAGATTCGTCACTTCTTTGTATCAACTGTGCTCTCAGCATGCCACTTCCTTCCCTTCCCCCCCCCCCTCGGTAATTGTTTTTCTTACTGGGAATCAAGAAACACGGACTGAAACTTCGACAGCGAGAATGGATGTTGATGACCCCATCTGCACAATGAAAGACAGTCACACTTACTGTTCTACGGCCAGGCATTTACTCGAACTTGCTCAGCTTTTACGAGAAGCTCCTCCCATACAGCACGGTTAACTTACCTGAAACAAACAGAATCACAGTTTACATCAACAGGAACCAAGGCTATGACGAAGTAAAGGGATCAAATATTAGTGGTGGCTTGTCAGGAAATGAGTGATGGGGGAATTCGTCTTTGGACATTATAACGCGCATCCTGTACAAAACATTCGGAGGTAAACCCTGTTTCAGCCTTCGTATACCTAATTCGCAGAGTCCCGATACATAAAGATGTCTCTCCCTTACGACTACTTCAATGCAAATGATACATGGAGAATAAGCAACGTATATTATTTTCCGGCTACTCCCCTGCACCATTTCACGCATCACATTAATTTAAACGATTGAAACTGAACCACAGCCGTAAATTCCCATCTCGCGTCCCAACTTCAAAACGTACGAACGCAGTTTGATTTTCCTAAATGCAATGGATGTTATGTTCTCATTTCATTTCACTATCCAATTTCCATTACAGCTGAATGGCACCCACAGCCCGCAGAACACAAAAGAACAGTTGACCTGATACGCCATTTAGGAAGCAGCGAGGGAGGATATATGTTGGCAGGCTAAGCACACCCACGGACGTGTTTCGGAAACACGGAATGGCAGGACGGACTCAGAAGTCTTTGCTTGTCAAACCTGGCATAGCAACTGTTTGTAGCCACACACTGAAATCGGCGGGAATATCAATTCAAAGGACGCGAATAAAACACCACGCAAGTGTACGTAGTTCACACACCAACAAATGCACTATTTATTAACTTGGTTAAAAGTTTTAATTTACATTAAAATACACAATAATATCGCTCCTACATGTTTCGGTCTTCAATGACCATCATCAATCAGGGAACTTTATCTGCACCTCACTTAGGTGATGTGGCAGCAAGTCGTAGAGCGGCATGTGTGTTGTGTGCTGTGCAAAATGCACCTCACTTAAGTGATGTGGCAGCAAGTCGTAGAGCGGCATGTGTGTTGTGTGTTGTGCAGAGTGAGACAGTCTCACTCTGCACAACACACAACACACTTGCCGCTCTACGACTTGCTGCCACATCACCTAATATATATAACGACGTAATTTTACCGAGTGTTTTAACATAAATAAAACTTTAGTTAGGTAAAGATAAAGTTCCCTGATGAAGGTCACTGAAGACCGAAACATGTAGGAGCGATATTATTGTGTATTTTAATGTAAATTAAAACTTTTAACCAAGTTAATAAATAGTACATTTGTTGGTGTGTGAACTACGTAGATTACAAAATTCACGGTGCAACCATAAAAAAATCACGCAAGTGTGCTACCTTATTGATTTTGCCTACGTAACGACACGGACACATTAAGAAATGTGGGAAGATGTCAGGCCCAGCACGTGGAAATGCGGCTCTTTAAGAACCTACGTACCTTCAGTGGTTATGATGTTGATTTAC
>Ga0131853_10006536_pt1 | contig 21054 bp, 20 predicted proteins | sample TergutLab28metaG_FD_92764 | JGI IMG/M metagenome (GOLD analysis project Ga0131853, IMG submission 92764) | Labiotermes labralis P1 segment gut microbial communities from Petit-Saut dam, French Guiana - Lab288 P1 (version 2) (version 2) | ecosystem: Host-associated > Arthropoda: Insects >...
AGATTTAAACATTATTGAAAAATTTTGGTCATGGTTAAAGAACCAGATGCGAAACATGCTCCGTCGCTTTGATAATTTTTACGAGGCGATATGCGCTTGCTTTAAACTTGAATGACTATACATTTTTTTGCCAAAGACATCAGGCGACGCGCAATTTGACATAGCTTATTTTTGTGGTATATTTCTACAGGATTTTTTGGTTGGAACCCTTATTGATCAAGGGCTTGTAGCTCAGTGGATAGAGCGACAGCCTCCTAAGCTGTAGGTCGGCGGTTCGAGTCCGCCCAAGCTCGCCAAGCTTCAAATTTTCCAAATGAAAGTAACAAAAAAGCCCGCTTAACAGTGGGCTTTTTGCTTTGTAGTACGTAGTTGAAAATGCTTCCTGAGAACGAAAAAACATGCTTTGCATTCGTGTAAGCAAAAAAGTTTGAAATATGACTATTTATGATTACGCAATGATTACGCAAATTGCTCTAAAATGGCCGCGAAAATTATACCTTATTAAAGCCACTCTTGTTTTTAATGGGGGCATTTGGTGCTACTGTGAAATAGGAGTATAATTTACATAAGCACAAGGGTTCGTACCCGAATAATACGCATGGCTATAATAAGGGGGAAATTGCAAGTGGCTCAGGAAAAATATTCCTTTCAATCGGAGGCGGCAGAGCTTCTAAAAATGATGATCCACTCCGTCTACTCCAACAAAGAGATATTTTTGAGGGAGTTGATCTCGAACGCCTCAGATGCTTTGGATAAGCGGAGGATAGAGGTACTTTCCAACGAAAAATACGGAGAATACAACGCGGAAATCCACATAACGCGCGACAAGGAAAACAAAACCATCACCATACTTGATAACGGCATAGGAATGAGCCGCGATGAGATAATAAAATACATCGGCACTATAGCTAAGTCGGGGACAAAGGAATTTTTGGCGGCGGCCAAGGGCGGGGCTTCGCAGGGCGACGGCTCGCTATCCGAAATGCTGATAGGCCAGTTTGGCGTGGGGTTCTACTCCGCTTTTATGGTGGCGGACAAGGTTGAGCTTGTAACCAGGCGTCTCGGTTCATCTGAGGTGTGGAAATTTTTGTCGTACGGCGACGGCTCGTATACCATTGAAGAAGCCGCCATATCCGATATGCCGGAATGCGGCACGTCGGTAAAACTTTTCCTTCGTGAGCCGAACGAGGACGAAAAGGACGAGAAAAATTATGCCGACGAGTGGACGCTGCGCGAAATCATAAAAAAATACTCCGATTTCATCAGCTATCCGGTAATTATGAACTGCACAAGTTGGAGCGATAAAACAGAAACCATCGAAGACAAAGTTATAAATTCCCAAAAGGCCATCTGGTGCAAAGCCGAGAGCGAAGTCTCGGAAGACGAATACCGCGAATTCTACCGTCACCTTTCGCACGACTGGCAGGAGCCTTTGACGCGTACCATCATTAACGCTGAAGGCTCGGTCAATTTCAAAGGGCTGCTTTTCATACCTTCGCAGGCTCCGTTCGATCTGCTGATGAACGACAGGAGCGGAGGCATAAGCCTTTACATCAAGCGTGTTTTCATCATGAACGACTGCAAGGAACTTATACCTGAGTATCTGCGCTTCATTAAGGGCGTTATTGACTCTGAAGACTTGCCGTTGAACATTTCACGCGAAATCCTCCAGGAGGACCAGCGCGTCAGGGTGATACGCCGCAGCACGCTTCGGAAGCTGTTCGCGAGTCTGCGCAAACTCCTTGAAAACGAGCGCGAAAAATACGAAAAATTTTGGCTGAACTTTGGCAAGGTATTTAAAGAAGGCATCGTTTACGACAGAGAGAACGCGCAGACTATTCTGGAGCTGTGCCTGTGCCGCTCGACACAATTTGAAGCTGGCGAAAAATCCGAGTCCGAATGGACAACCCTTGATGCTTACAAAAGCAGGATGAAGCCCGGTCAGGAAGGTATCTATTATCTTGTGGGGCGGGATATTGCCACGCTGAAAAGTTCACCCAAGCTGGAGGCGTTCTCGGAAAAAGGCTACGAAGTTCTGTTGCTGACAGACCCGGTTGACGAGGTAATAATGTCTCAGACGAGCGAGTACGGCGATATGAAATTTTTGAACGTAGGCGGCGATGCCCAGGCTACCACGGAAGACGAGCGCAAGGAGGCAGCCGCGAAACTTGAGCAGTTTGAAGCCGACTTTGCCCCGCTCAAAGAAAAAATCATGAAGTCTTTAGGAGAGGTTTTGAGCGATACGCGCCTTTCTTCCCGCATGAAAAACTCGCCAGCCTGCTTAGTTGGAGATGCTAATTCTGCATCGCCTCACATGGAGCAATTGATGCGGGCAATGGGGCAAAATGTGCCGCCGAGCAAGCGCATACTGGAACTCAACCCCGAACACCCTGTGGTCAGCCGACTGATATCCCTGGCTAAAACTGATGACGGCAGGGTAGGGGATTTCGCCACAATTCTTTATGATCAAGCCCTAATTCTTGATGGGGCATCAGTGTCTGACCCCGGGCGTTTTACACGCCTTCTTGCCGAAGTTATGAACCTAGCCTTGACGCCTGAGTCAAAATGAAAGGGGGCGGAGCGCCATAACGACTCAAAAAACTGCAAGTGAGGAGCACGCGGACAGCAATACTGCTTTAAAGTACGATGTGACCTCTAAAGAGCGTTACGTTGATTCCACGTCTCAGAAAACAGAGTTCGACAGAGTCATTGATGAATTGGCCCGCGTAAGCCTGGAAACGCTTTCATGGGATATCGTGAAGCTGACGAAAAAGCATTTTGGCGATACCGAAAGGGATAACGCGCGAAAACTTGAAGCCTTTCTCGGAGGGTTCATCGTCAACGCTGCCGCATCGCTCTACGATAAAGGGCTTGGAGCTGTTGCGTACAAAAAATTGGATGAAGCAAAAAAAATTCTGGAGGCAAAACATAAACTGGCGCAGGAAGTCGAAGCCATAAGGCTCAAAACAGAGGAGGACAGTATTGATGTTTCCGACATTTTGGGGCTTTTCTCGGACGAAGCCTAGCCAATAGAGTAGCGCTTGGGCAGGCGCTGGCAATTATAGCCGTTGGCTATTTTATGTATAAACTTCTTGCCGATGACTACTGGTGTTTCACCTTGATTCAGACTAAGCGTTTGTGCAAATTGCTATATAATAATCCTTGCAGGAGAAAGTTATGTCTACCAAAGCAGACGAAAGCGGATCCAAATATTTGATTTTTGGCGTGACTGGTTTGGCTGTTTTGGTGGGGGCGTTCGCGATTAACAGTGTGAACCTCGCTTTGCCGACCATAGCTGCGGAGTTTCAAGTTTCGCAAAGCGCGGTAAGCTGGCTTGTGCTGGTTTATTCGCTTATCCCTTGTTGCAGCCTCCTGTTTTTCGGCCGCCTCGGAGATATATACGGCTACAGGAGGCAGTTCCTCTTTGGTTTTATATTCTTCGGAGTTGTCTCTTTTCTGACTCCTTTTCTGGCCGTTGACCTTAAAAGCCTGATAATTCTTAGATGCTTGCAGGCTCTGGGGGCAAGTATGCTTATATCTATAACTCAGGCCATAATCAGCCGTTCGTTTGAAGCGAGCGAGCGCGGAAAAGCGCTGGGAATCAACTCAGTGCTGGTATCAATCGGTATGGCTTCCGGCCCGACTATTGGAGGTTTGCTGATTGAACATTTCAGCTGGCGGGCCATTTTCTTCTTTAATGTACCATTCTGCGTCATTGGTTTTCTGGTTACGCTGGCCGTTTTAAAGGACGATTCCGTCAAAGGGGTGATATCCCAGCGAAAAGACTGGATTGGCTCCATCCTATTTGCCCTGTCAATTGGCCTGTTCACCATTGGGTTAAATTTCAGCCATTCATGGGGCTGGCTGTCAGCGGCGTTTTTAGCTTGTATTTTGGGAAGCATATGCCTGATGGTTTTGTTTATAAAATACGAAAAACGTGTCGAATACCCGCTTATGCAGCTTAAATTGTTCCAAAACGCCACGTTTTCACTTGCCAACGTAGTATGCGTTTGCAGCTTTATGGCGCTGCAGATGATCAGTTTTCTGACTCCATTTTTCTTGATCGACATACTGCTGCTGCAATCAGATCATTCAGGTATGATCATGCTTATATTCCCCCTGGCAATGATGATTTTTTCCCCGTTTGGCGGCGCTATGACGGATAAGCGCGGAATACGTCCTCCGGCTATGCTGGGGCTGCTTATGATCGGCATGGGATGCGTGTTGATGAGCCTGCTGACCGAGGCTTCCGGTGTCGCGTCTGTCGTGGGAGTGCTTATTCTGCTGGGGGCGGGTAATGGATACTCTCTTCCGGCCATAAACACCGCCATTCTGTCCTCTGTTCCGCGAGATCAGGCGGGCGTTGCGTCAGGCATGGCCGCGACAATGCGTAACCTGGGGCAAACTCTGGGAGTAACCATCGGCAGTGTCATCATTGCCATGCGGCAGGAAATATATCTCGCCGCGTCTTTTATGACCTTAAACGAAGCTTATCTCAGAGCCGCACGCGACGCCCTTTTTGTCGGCGCAGTTATTGTTTTTATCGCGCTGCTTCTGGCTTATAAGATACCTGGTAAGCGGTGAGGTTGTGGAGATGAGGTTGGAATTTTTGAGTGCTACGGCAAAGTCCTGCCTTGCCGTAGCACTCAATTCAGCTCTAAGGGGCAAGCAAGGTTACGATGTCATCAAGATTGGAGCCTGCGAATATTTCGCTGAGTTCATTTTCCGACTCAGCAAGTTTTTTGGAGATGCTTTCTTTTGTGTAAGAAACCCCTGCAAGGCGCGATAACAGTGAGGCATAGTTTCCACTGCCAAAATAGTCGCCGTAAAACTTGCAGTCGGCGATTTTCCCTTCGTCTACGAGCAGGAGGGCTTCAATTCCTCCCCATGAAAAACGCATTTTCTTGCGTTCCGTAAAGCGTGGGGATTCGCCGTAATTCCATTCCCATGCGGAGTATTTTTCGTGCGCCAACCGTTCAGCTTCGTTGAGAATGACAGAGTCCAGTGCCATAGGTGTCAGGCCTTCTATGCCATGCGCTAGTCTCTTCTGGAATTCATTAACGGACACAGACTCTGATAAATAGGGCTTTATATTGCATACCCTGCTTCGGACAGATTTTACGGCTTTGCTCTGGAATTTATCTTCGGACGGTTGGAGTGCCTGTGAGAGCACATCTAGGTCGGAGTCATACAAAAGGGTTCCGTGGTGCAGTGTAACTCCACCGCGCCTAAACTGCGCTCCGCCGGATATTTTCTTTTCTTCGATTGAGAGGTCGTTCCGTCCCGTTGGTTCCGCTTTAGCGCCCAGCGCGGCGAGCGCTTTGATGATTGGTTCCGTGAAAAACGAGAAATCGAGTCCCCCGGCCGAAGGATTTGAAAGCGCGTCTGAGTCAGGCACAATAAAACTGTAATTGATGTTGCCCAGGTCATGGTATACTGCGCCGCCTCCAGAATTGCGCCGAACTAAATGAATGCCGCGCTCCCGGACAAAATCCGAGTTGATTTCCTCAAGAGTGTTCTGGAAACGGCCTACTATAATAGACGGCTCGTTTTGCCATAGCATAAAAAACTTTGAACCGTCCTTCATTGCTCTGACGCAAAGACATTCTTCTAGCGCCAGGTTAAATTGCGGGGTGGTGTTTTTGTTTTCTATTACGTACATGCTACATTAACCCCATCAGTCTTGGCAGGAATAGCGTCAGGTTTGGGAAAGCGCTCAACAGTGCCAGAGCCAGGAGAGATGCTATAATCAGCGGAATAGCAGGGCGCGTGATTTTCTCTATAGGCAGGCCACTGATGCGCGACCCTACGAATATGTTGACGGCGACTGGCGGTGTTACCTGTCCGATAGCTAAGTTGACAGTCATTATTACGCCGAACCATACTGGATCCCATCCCATGCTGCTGATAACCGGCATAAGAATGGGCAGGAAAATGTACATCATAGAAATCGCGTCAAGGAACAACCCGAAGAAAAGAATGATTACGTTGATGGTCAAAAGGATGATAGTTGGATTATCTGATATCTGGAGCAGCATTCTAGCCATTCGGTCGATAATTCCAAGCGTTGCGCCCAGCCAGCCGAACAATCCGGCGCATGTGACGACCAGCATGATGACCGCTGTAGCTTCAACAGATTCCCTTAGAATATCGTAAAGCATTTTGAACGTCAGCGAACGGTAGATGAACACGCCAACGAAAAGTCCATAAAAAACCGCTACGGCGGCGGCTTCGGTTGGTGTGAAAACTCCGCCGTAAATACCGCCGAGAATAATAACCGGCGTCATAAGGCCCCAGAAAGCGTCCTTCATGGCCTTCAACAGTGCTCTCCTATCACCGCGCGGCTGCCCACGGTATCCATGTTTTTTGCTCATTAAGTAAACAGTTATGCCAAGGAACATAGCCACTATGAAGCCTGGAACAACCCCAGCAGCGAAAAGCGCGCCGATCGAAACTTGCATGATGTCGCCGTATACAATGTACGCAATGCTGGGGGGGAGGATTATTGAGAGGCCCGCAGATACGGAAACTACGGCGGTTCCGAACGCTTTGTCATATCCTGCCAGCGCCATGCCTGGTATTAAGATAATCCCGATGGCGGCAACCGTTGCTGGGCCTGAACCACTTACCGCGCCCCAAAAAGTTGCCACAAGCACCGTGGCCACGGCAAGTCCGCCGGTAATATCGCCCACAAGTTGTTTTATCAATTCAATGAGACGCGTGGCGATTCCCACTTTTTCCATAAGCACGCCGGCCATGATAAAGAAAGGGATTGCCAGAAGTGGAGTTTTTGCAATGCCCGCGTAAAAGCTGAAAGAGAGCATCTGGTATCCCATGTCAAACATGTAGATAACGGTAATGGCAGACAGGCCAAGCGAAATTGCAATAGGCACCTTGAGGAAAAGGGGTACGAGGAAAAGGATCATCGTCCAAAGGACAGGGTCATTAAAAAAAGGCATAATCGACTAGCCTCCTTAAAAAGCGTTTTCGCGCAGGACTTTGCGGCCGGTCTGCACGATGCGCATAATTATCAAAACGGAAAAAACAGGTACTCCGATGGAATACCAGGCGACTGATATGGCAAGTGCATCGCTCGTGACTCCCAGTTCAATTTCATCCATTACCTGTATACTGCCGAGCCACGCCAAAGCGGCAAAGAACAGGATAGATGAAGCCATGGAGATGTAAAAACAAATCTTTTTTAAAAAAATCGGCAGCAGGTTGTAGATAAAGCCCATAGCCAGGTGGCCGTTGCGACGGAAAGCCATGGAAGCGCCAAGAAGGACTATCCAGACGAACAAGTTAACCGTTACCTCTTCCGTGAAGGCGAGAGGAAAGACTATCACATAGCGGGTAACTACATTAACGAAAGTGACGACCGCCATTACTGCCAATACAAAGGATCCAAGTATTTCCTCGAAATGGTCGAAAAATTTATAAAATATCATCCGTTCCTCCTAAATAAAAACAAAAAAGGGGAAGGGAGACCCCCTCCCCATATCGGAACAAAACGTAGAGCCTGGAAACGGATCTATCTGATCGCGGCCATGTCGGCTTCAGCTGCCGCGACTAGCTCTGCGCCTATTCTGTCGCGCCATGAATCAATCACAGGATTGGTCAATTCGACGAATCGCTGGACTTCTTCAGGCGAGAGGGTCGTGACGACCATTCCGGCCCGTGTAAGCTCAGTAGCCCAGTCAGTTACGTCTGGAACTCTGCCTATGCTTTCGAGAAGCGCCAAGTGTCTTCCTCCGTCATTTTCGTCGATTCCAACGCGGGCGAGGGCAACCTGAAATGCGCCGGCTTCTCTTGCCGCCTGCTGGATAAGCTCTTGATCCTCAGTGGAGAACTGAGACCATACTCTGGGGTTGACTACGAACATTGTAGGGTCTGCCACGTAGTGCCATTTAGTGACATATCTGTTGAATTCAGGAACCCCGACGGGGAAGAATGTATTGATGGGGTTTTCCTGACCGTCGATTGTCCCCAGCTGCAGGGCGGCCATGGTGTCAGCCCATACCATAGTGAGAGGGTTGGCGCCTAGGGCGGAGAAAGTGTCAAGGAACAGCGGGCTGCCAACGACGCGCATTCTCAGGCCATGAAGATCCTCGGGCGACCGGACTTCTCTTACGCTGTTGGTAAGCTCGCGGAAACCGTTTTCTCCCCAGGCAAGGAACTTGGCGCCTCTGCGCTCAATGGCTTCCACGATCATTTCTCCAGATCTGCCGTTGAGGATTGCGTCAAGCGCTCTGTAACGATCTGGCTCTCTGGACATGAAGAAAGGCAGGGCGAATAGGTTCAGTTCTGGAATCTGCGGAGAGTAGTTGATCGTTGACTGGACGGCGAAATCAATAACTCCGTTACGAAGGAGCATAAACGCGTTAGTTTGTCTGCCGGTCGTCAGCTGAGAATTTGGGAATACTCTGATGTTAATTCTACCGTCGCTGCGCTCACGGACAAGATCTGTGAAATATTCAGCTCCCATTCCCCAAGCTGTTGCTAGGCTGGGGACAATGTCAAGCCTGAATTCCCTGAATTCCGCTTGAGCCGGAGAAATACCGGCACACAACAACGATACCGCCAATACAAAAGCCAAACATTTTTTCATTACATACTACCTCCTTATTTAATTTCCCGCCCGTCGGCGGGTAGAACCCCGAAAAGGGTCATTCCGCTTTCAGTATCTAATTCACGAACGATTTCAAGACCCTCAAATGTTAGGATGACGATTTCTATCGTGACACACACCGGATTACCTTCGTCACAAATGTGCCCAGACCATGTCGTGCCTTTATCATCGGTTATGACAATGTGCATGTGAATCGAAAGATCGTCCTTCAGCGTTCCAATTGTTCCCTGGGCTGCTATAAATTCTACAGGCCCAGCCACAACAACGGGTTCGCCGTATTTTAAGCCTGTTTTAAGAAGAGGATCTGGCAGCGCCCAGACAAAACGCGCGTAATTCAGACTGCCGATACACGAAACTATAGTTCCGTTTTTGATGTTGTGTTCCCTGCATATCGCCTTTATTCCGGCAACCAGATCCGTTTTGGGTAAGATCCTACCCATAATTGCCCGTACACCGGCGGCTTGCCTGGATTCTTGTCTGACTTCTCCTATCGGAGCAGTAAGCATAGTTATCACCTAGCTTTTTAGTCACATAACCTTGGGTTTAGGCAGATGTATAGCCCTTCCCCAAGATGCCAGAGCCGCTTCGCCTAGCGCTTCACCAACTGTAGGGTGCGCGTGAATGGTCGATATGATTTCATCCAGCGTGGCTTCCAGCCTTAATGCCAAGCCAGCCTCTCCTATCATGTCAATGGCTGGGCCGCCCACAACGTGAATTCCCAGAATTTCTCCGTACCGGTCATCTGAAACGATTTTGACCATGCCATTGGTGTCTCCTGTTACAACGCTTTTGCCGTTGGCCATCAATGGGAATCGTCCCACGCGAACCTGGTGTCCGGCTTTCCGTGCTTCGTCCTCTGACAGGCCGACTGAAGCAACGGCAGGCGATGTGTAAATGGCGCTTGGAACGGTTTTATAGTCCATAGTTATCTCGTGCCCCATGATATTTTCTGCGGCTACTTCTCCTTCTCTGGAGGCTACATGAGCTAGCATTATTTGGCTGGCGCAGTCTCCTATGGCGTAAATATTTTTTACGCTGGTTTCCATGCGCTCGTTAACCAAGATGCGTCCGCGCTCCGTTGCTATCCCCAAAGGCTCCAGGCCAAGGTTTTTAGTGTAAGGGCGCCGTCCCGTTGAAATAAGCAGCTTGTCCGCTGTTAAATCGACTGCTCTAGTTTCGGTGGTTACGTTCAGCGTCAATATATGCGCGCTGCGCGCCACGCTTTTAAGCCTTGCGCCGGTGTAAAAAGTAACTCCTCTGGATTCAAGCGACCGGCGGAGTATATCGGCAATTTCAGCATCAACGTTGGTAAGTATCCTTGGAAGCATTTCAACGATAGTTACGGTAACGCCGAACGATGCGAAAATCGACGCGAATTCTACTCCGATGACTCCACCGCCGATTATTACTATACTGTGGGGGAGAGTTTCAAATGATAAAGCGCCTTCGCTGGTAACAATTCCATCCAAACTTGAATCCAGCCCAGGTATAGGAGGCATGGCAGGCTCTGAACCTGTTGCGATGATAACGGCGTCTGCCTCAATCAGCTTGTCATCGGCTTTCACGGTATTGGGCGAGATGAGATGAGCTTCTCCCATGATGCGCTCAATGCCGTTGGAGTGCAGAAGCCCGCTCACGCCTCCGACCAGGTGATTAACAATGTCATTTTTACGCTTAACAATAAGCGGCCAGTCGAAGCGCAGGTTGTCGGCGAATATTCCCACTGATGAAGCGTCGCGTTTCATAGTGGTGTATAACTCGGCGGAATGAAGCAGAGCCTTGGTGGGGATGCAGCCCACATTCAAGCACGTTCCGCCGAACCTGTTTTTTTCAACAATAGTCACCGCCGCTCCCAATTGGGCAGCGCGTATTGCGGCGACGTATCCGCCCGGCCCTCCTCCAATGACAGTGACTCGTTTGTTCAAGATTGCCACCTCTGCTTAGAGAAGGAAGAGGTCGGGGTTCTCGACGAGTTCCTTTAGGCTGGCGAGAAATGCGGCTCCGTCTGCTCCATCCACAAGGCGATGATCGGCTGTAAGGCAGAAAGTTGCGATCGGGCGGATAACTAGCGCGCCATCCACGACAATCGGTTTATCTGTGGTAGTTCCGACCCCAAGGATTGCGGCTTCCGGCGGGTTAATGATTGGTGTGAAAGCTTCCACGCCCATCATACCAAGATTGGAGATAGTGAAAGTTCCTCCCGTCATTTGATCCGGCAAAAGGCCTCCGCTTCTGGCTTTTTCAACGAGTTCCGCACGCTCTTCCGCGATTTGCGTCACTCCTTTGATATGAATATTTTTGATGTTGGGAACCAGTAAGCCTTCTTGCAGCGCTACAGCAAAGCCTATGTTGACGAAATCGTGCAGTATAAAGGCGCTTGGAGTTTGATCTGCTGCGTTTGAAATTTCCACGGACGCATTTAGCATCGGGTTTTCCAAAAGCAGCTTTGCGCAGAATTTCATTAAAATATCGTTGACGGATATCTTGATTCCCTTACTTTGAAGTTTTTTATTGTAAGCGGCGCGCAGTTCGTTCAGGGCGCTCATGTCCACATCTGCAAAATAATTTACCGACGGTATTGATATGTGGCTTTGAAGCATACGCTCGCTAATTACACGGCGCATCGGAGTGACGGGAACGCGCTTTTCTTCCGTTTTACTCATGCTTGCCAGGCGGGATTGGACATCAGCTTTCATCACACGCTTGCCTGTGTCTAATGAAGTGATATCTATTCCGTGATCTACTGCCATTTTTGCGGCAACAGGAGATGATTTAACGTTTGCGGTGTTTTTCTCCGCCGTCAAAACGTCTCGCGCTACAATCCAGCCGTTTGGCCCTGTGCCATGAAGGCTAGAGATATTGATACCTTTATCTCTAGCCAGTCTTTTCGCCTTGGGAGACGCTGGCTTGCGGGGCGTGGATATACTTATTTCAGGCACAGGCACGTTAGCCGGGCTTGAAGCTCCTGAATTCGGAAGCATCGTAACATTCTCACCTGGAGCGCCAATAACTCCGATAGATGCTCCCACAGGTACGTCCTGCCCTTCCTGCACTGTGATTGCCAGCAATACACCATCTACCGGACATTCCACTTCTACGGTGAGTTTATCTGTGGCGACAACGTAAAGCATTTCTCCCTTCTTCACGGTATCGCCGACTTTTTTCTTCCATTGTTGCACCGAACCGCTGTTCATTGTGAGTCCCAGCTTCGGCATTGTAATAGTAGTTGCCATTAGTTTTCTTAGGCCCCCCTTCAGCGGCTTATAGAATCTTCTTTACCGCATTGTAGATTGTTTCGTCTGTTACTCTATAAGCTTGCTCCAACGTGCGTGCGAAAGGCACTGGGCAGAAAGGAGCACCAACGCGCACTATAGGCGCGTCCAGATAGTCGAGTCCTTCTTCCGCAACAAGCGCGGCGATTTCACCGCCAACGCCGCCTTGCTTGACTGCCTCGTGGGCGATGCAAAGCCGGCCAGTTTTGGCAACGGACGAGAGAATTGCTTCTTTGTCCAGCGGAGATATGGTGCGAAGGTCTATTAATTCTACGCTGATACCTTCGGAGGCCAGTCTGTCCGCCGCTTTGGCGGCGTGGAGCATTGTCATGGACCAGGAAACAATTGTCAAATCCTTGCCTTCGCGGTCAATTCTCGCCTTGCCGATTTCAACCAAATGGTCGCCGTCGGGGACGTCTCCTTTTATTGGAAAAAGCTTTTTGTGCTCGAAATAAATGACTGGGTTATCGTCACGGATGGCGCTCTTTAAAAGCCCCTTGGCGTCAGCGGCGTTGGATGGGATGACTACCTTAACTCCCGGAATATGCATGAACCATGCCTCAATGCATTGTGAATGTTGTGCAGCAGCTTGGTTAACAAGTCCGTCAGGAGCGCGCAATACCATGGGAACGGTTTTTTGCCCGCCGAACATGTAGTGTATTTTCGCCATTTGATTAAAAACTTCGTCCATGCAAACACCGATAAAGTCAGCAAAATGCATATCCGCTACGGGGCGCATTCCTGCCAGCGCCGCGCCTACGCAGGCTCCGGTGATCGCAGTTTCGCTTATAGGCGTATCTTTCACACGGTCATAGCCGAATTTCTCCGGTAAACCGCTGAATTGGCCGAAAATACCGCCTTGACGGGCAATATCTTCTCCTATGACAAAGACCGATGGGTCACGGTTCATCTCTTCTTCCATTGCTTCGAGTGTTGCCTGCGAGAACGTGATATTTCTCATGATTTTCACCTCGATTTTATACGTATAAGTCCGTAAGCAGCTCAGACACGTCGGGTTCCGGCGATTCCTGGGCGAATTTCAGAGCGCCAGCAATCATCGCGTCGACCATGGCCTGAATAGCGTCCATGTCGCTTTGTGGGTACACGCCGGCTTCAAGGACTTTTTTCTCGAAAAGTTTTATAGGGTCTCTGTCATTGATGTTTTTTTGAACTTCTTCCCTGGTACGGTATTTTTCGGGATCGCCGACAAAATGCCCTTTGACGCGGTAGGTCTTGCACTCAAGGAAGGCCGGGCCATTTCCGGCGCGAATGTGTTTGACGAGTTTTTTTGCGGCTTCATAGACGGAAAATACATCGTTGCCGTCCACGATGATTGCTGGCATATCGTAGCCGTAAGCTCTTCTTGCGATGTCTGCTACGGAGGTTGCTGTGCGGTAAGGAGTGGTCGATGCGTATTCGTTCATTTCACAGACGAACAGCAATGGTAGTTTCCATACCGAGGCCATATTTGCGGCTTCGTGAAAGGTGCCTCGATTACTGGCTCCATCGCCGAAAAATACGACGGAAATGTCCTTTAACCCCTGCATTTTTTGAGCCAGAGCCGAACCTGCCGCCAAAGTATATCCGCCGCCGACGATTCCATTGGCTCCCAGCATCCCCACGCTGAAATCAGCGATGTGCATGGAGCCTCCTTTGCCCTTGCAACATCCGGTTTTTTTGCCGTAAATTTCAGCCATCATAGGGTTTAGTGCGGCTCCCTTTGCGATGGTATGGCCATGGCCGCGATGGGTACTTTCGATGTAGTCCTTATACGTAAGATTGGCCATAACTCCTGTGGCAACGGCTTCCTCTCCGATATATAGATGCACGAAACCGGGTATTTCGCCCGCCATGAACTTTTCCTCTACCGTGTACTCGAACTTGCGTATCTTGACCATCGTTTCGTAAAAAAACGCAAGCCGTTCTCTGTCATACTCTTTGAGAGGAATCTCTGCTGACATTCTGACGATATTTGGCGCTTCCATTTACAGACCTCCTTATATTATTAAACGGCATACAGCGTTTTTGCAAAAAGCAATAGGCTTATACGTGCTGCATGTCACAAAAGACCTAGCTCACCTTGATATTCCCTTCTCCTGATGTAAACTCCCCAATCACGGTGGTGCGATGGAAACCGGCGGCGCGGCAGGCCTCCAATAATTCTCCGGCGTGGGCGGGAGATATGGCCAGAAGCAGCCCTCCTGAGGTTTGCGCGTCAAACATAACGTCCAACTCGGCTGAGGAATAACGTCCGTCGATTTTTACTTTATCGTTATACGCCTCACGGTTTCTGTGAGTTCCTCCTGGAACGAAACCCTCGTTGGCCAAGTCAAGGGTGCCTGTCAAAAGCGGCACATCTCGCAATGATAAACGAAGATTCAGCCGTTCATTCCGGTCGCTCAACATGTCCAAAATATGCCCAGCCAGCCCAAAGCCCGTGACGTCCGTGGCGGCGCGTACAGCACGGCAAAGGCCGTCCGTGAGTTTTAACGGAATATCATTGAGAGTGGTCATCCACTTTACGGCATCGGCGGTAGATTCCGCTATTCCATCTGCGCCAGCCTTTAGGGCCGTCGCCACAATTCCTGTTCCCACAGGTTTGGTGAGGAGCAGCAGGTCGCCGGCACGCGCGCCGGTTGTGCGCCAGACGCTTCCGGCGTATACTTCACCGTACACGACCATGCCATACTTTGGCTCACTGTCGACAACGCTGTGCCCTCCGAGTAAAAACGCTCCGGCCTCGCGCGTTTTAGAAAAGCCGCCCTCCAGAATTTTTTTCAGTACATCAAGCGGAAGCGTTTGCGTCGGGAAACCAACGATATTGAGCGCTATTATTGGCCGTCCTCCCATTGCGAAAACGTCGCTTATCGAATTCGTCGCGGCAATCTGACCCCAAATGTACGGGTCGTCAACTACCGGAGTGATGAAATCGACAGTCAATATGCCAAGGCGCTTATCATCGATTTTCCATAAAGCAGCATCTTCTCCGCCATCCCATGTCGCCAGTATGCGGTCGTCTTTTATCTGCGGAATTCCTTCTAAAATATGAGCCAAGTCCCCTGGCCCTATTTTAGCCGCTCAGCCGCCGCAGGACGATAAATCAGTAAGCCGGATCTGGTTCATTTTTTCCTGTGATTCGCTCATGTTTTACCGTGCCTCCTTTCTTTATAGCCGCTGGCTATTTTATGTATAAACTTCTTGCCGATGACTACTGGTGTTTCTCCTTGATTCAGACTAAACGTTTGTGCAAATTGCTATAAGTGTCGCCTCTTTTAGATGTCGTCGCACAGATTGGAGTGCAGGTTTTCTTTGAGCTTGTTGCCGTCCAAAGCGGGGAAAAGCAGCATCAATTTCACCATAAGCGCCTCGCGCGTCATGTTCTGTGCTGAGATGACGCCTAAATCAAGCGCTTTCCTGCCGACTTCGTATATGGAGGGGTCTGTTTCGCCAAATGGAGATTGTGTACGCAGGATGAAATGTATGCCTGACGATATTCCTTTTTTTATTGGTTCCAGGAGATTTTCGCCCATGTATGGAACACCTCCGAGGCCAAACCCCTCTAATACCACAGCTTTGGGCGCGGCGGTTATCACCGTATCAAGCCAGGCGGCCTTCATTCCGGGGAAAATTGGCACAAGGGCGATATCTGTTTCAAATTTAACTTTAGTGTTGCCAGCGCCACACCATGGGCCTTTGCCGGATATCTTTGCCGTGTGAGGAGTCAGCCATGCAATTTTGTGAGAGCCTTTATCGGCCATCTCTCCCAAAAGCGGATAATCAACGCTTGTGAAGGCTTTCTTCTGGTGGCTGTTGATCTTAGTCGCTTTCGGGCCATGTATCAAAATATCGGCGAACGCTATGCTTATGCCTTTGCGTTTGTACATGGCAAGCTGCAAGGCAAACTGAAATGCCGCGTAAATGTTGTCCGGCGCATCGCTTCCAGGTTCGCCAGCCGGCATCATTGCTCCTGTGAGTACCACTGGAATTTCCAAGTCGGGAAGCAGATAGGAGAGTGCCGTGGCAGTCCAGGCCATGGTATCGGTTCCGTGCAGCATTACAACGGCATCGGCGTGCGCGCTGTGAGTGCGGACGCTTTCCACCATTGCGATCCAGTCGCCTGGGTTTATGTTGGAGCTGTCTTTGGAAAAAAGATCCACAACTTCCAAATCATGGTCGAAGCCCATCATAAGCGGGCAGGATTCGATCAGTTTTTCCCCGGTCAGCGCAGGGCGAAGTCCGTTTGCAGATGGCACAGACGCTATTGTTCCACCGGTGGAGATCAGTAAAAATTTCATAAGCTTCATTCCTTCCAGTTTTTTAAATGTTTCGAGTATGCTTCTGTTACTGCGTCCATCTGGTGAAATTGTAAACGAGGCGAATAGGGCGGTCTCTTGGAGAATCGCCAGGAAAGCGGTTTGTAGCTTCAGGGTCGTAAGAGAGCGAAATTATGGTGTCTCTGTTGGGGTGCCACGTGTTTTGAAAAGTAATCCGCCCCCTGACTCTTCTGTGGGGGAGGGCGCGTTCGTCCGTTCTTCCGAAGCGGATGTTATACGCCTCGCGGAAGGCATCGTAAAACGCCCTGTCTAAATCCGCGCTGCCAGAGCTGGCGATGTAGACCGATTTATGGTTTAAGCCTCTTCTGTTGTGAAATCCAAAAATGAAAATGGCCGGACGGTGCTCGAACGTACCTCTCATGGTGAGCCTTCCATCGCCGAGTGGGGACACAACGGTCGCTCCGCTGTTTTCCATTCGCGTCTGCGTGCGTGAGGAGGAAAGGCCGAACGTAACAGACATAAACGCCTCCGCGCTGTCATTAGCCCAAGCCGCGCGAACAAAAAAGCTTGGCCCAAAAAGGCTTATCAAACTTATTAAAAATGCGGCGGCAGCAAAGCGGTTTAAAATGCGAGAACGCACTGGATTTGAAAAGTATCTCATCTTGAGCTGAAATCCCACAGGACACGCGATGCGCGGCGAGCCGTCTCGCCGGAACCATCAATGAAGTAGGCGTTGTAACGCTGCGTTCCACGACTTGCTATTTTCCTCGGCAGAAGGGTTGCGCGGGCTACTGTCCTGCCTCGGCGGTCTAGGAATATCATCGTTCCCTCAAAAAACCTGTTGTTACAGGTTGTGTTTACCACGTCAAGCATGACTTTGTTCCAGGAATACACGAGATTTTCAAACCGAAAACCCGGCACGGCTTCTATCCTGCTGTGCCTGACAACGGCCTGCGCGATTCCCGAAAAAACCAGAACTGAAATAATCGCGGCAACTGTACAGAATGCGCAAAAAAAACAAAAGGCGCGGAATACGCTGTTTTTTTTACTCACTGGTACACCTCTCCCTTCATAAATGTGCGCTTATTGCGTCAAACAGGTGCAAACCTCCGTGTTTTTGCCTTCGCCGTTTGAAAAACGCACGTTTTCCACGCGAATTTTGCCAGAGCGATGCAAAGACACCAGCAGCGAAAAGATTGTGGGTTCGCTCACCCCTATGGAACGCGCCAAAGCCGGAATGTCGCACTCGTGATTTTTCGCTTCACGTAATACCTGCTCGCCAACCAGGTTCAGCCATTGGTTAAACATCTCCTGCATTTCCGGCGTGGCATAAGCGGCCATCTGGTTGGTGCGCGTGATAGAGTCGACCATTCTGGCCGTAAGCAGGCGTTCAGTGTCGATCAGGTTTTTAATAGTAAGCTCCATATCTTCCATTTTTATGTCTTCCATCATGGTATTTTCAACCCCCAAACCCGGCATAAATATCTGCCACAAACGCATTTTATCATAAAATTAAAAAGGCAAATAGAAAAGGCAGGAGCTTGTTAGCCCTGCCTTTTCGTTGTTGTTTTAGAGCCCCTTAGTTCAGGGATTGAACGAACATCCTGATGAACCAGAGATAGTCTGCGGATGGTAGATAAAATCCACAAGGAACGCGCCGACAATCGGCGCAATGATCATAGCTTTGACGGGGAATCTGGCTAGCGGGCTAATAATAAAGCAGCTTTTATTACTTCCTCAATGCTGTTTACTTCAGAATCAATATAAGGAATTAGCATTGCCTCGCTTTGTAAAATCTTATCTTTGGGCTTCAAGTTTAACAAAATTAATTTTTTAGTAGAGCCTTGTCTTTTCTGGTAAATAGCATAACCAATTTCACAGGCAACGCTTATACCAAAAGGATATACTATAACCATTAAGTCACACTTCTCTATTTCATCGTAACAAATAGTAGAAACGTGCAATTGCTCTTCAAATGTTACAGCATCAATATCAATTTTTTTAGGTAGAAAAACATCAAATTTTTTTTCAGTTAGCATGTTAAATAATTTTTCATTTACCACTTGTTGTCTAGTATATGGAGAAGCAATATAAACTCTCAAGATTTATCATCTCCTCTCAACCAACAATACAAAAATATAAATATAAGAAGCGCGATTGTGCTTATGCTCGCTTGCCAGAAGTATTGATATAATACCTCACTAAGCCTCATCCCAGCTACGTCACTATATGCAAGAGGAGTAAAAAGCAAGACACCGATTGCAGGTGGTAAAAATGGATCAATATATTTTTTAAAAAAGCTTTTGATTTTTTTAAGTTTGCTGGGAGTTGGCTTAGTATCATCGTTCCCAGATTCAGTATAAATTCCAGAAGGCTTCACAGTTTTCTCATCTGTATATTTTGCGTCTGCTTTTTCTGGGTAAGACTGCGACGCGGCTGTATCTAACTTAAATAAAATAAACTGACAAATTGGCACCGAAATATCTATTTCAATACAATATGGGCTTAAATTAACTAATTGGAGAGCAATTGCGCTACGATGCCCTGGATTTACAAAATCCTGACAGCATTGAACCATCACGCCTAGCCTAGCAATACTACTTCTACCTGTTATAAATCCAGCAAAATCTTTTGATAGCGTTATCGTTTCCAGTGTGGTTGCTAAAATTATTTCTCTCGGCTGTATAGTTAATTTCTCATCTCTTCTTAACTCTAATAGCTCTGTATAACTATTATCCTTAATTCCATGAAAAGTTAAATTTTCATCAGTTTTCCAGTTAAATTTCCTGTACTTAGGCCTAAGCCGCAAATCAATAGATCCTGGTTGTATTTGCTTCTCTGGAGCAAAGTCATCAATTTTAGCAGTAATAAGTTCATCGCTATCACACGTAATTTGGATATCGCCTCTATTTAAGTAGTCCTTAATATTAACATCAGAAAGCATAGCGCACAAATCCTTTCTCTGCCAGAATGTGATGCAAGTTAATGATAGCCAAGTGTGTATCTAATTAGTAAATTAACTAGTCAGTTACTAACACTCTCAAAAGTCATGCTCATTGAGCGCTCCTATCCAGCCGAGATATCAGCCAAGCCGCTCGGCGCGGGATTGGGAGTCGAACCGAGCGGCTAAAAATACGGGCTTTGAATTCTTCTTTTTGGAAACATACCCCCAAGCGCAACAGCGAGAATGTTTTGGAATATGGACAGAACACAGACTATTGCCCAGTAATTTGCGAGCAAAGTGCCGCCTCTTCTCAGCAAACTGATGCTGGCTCCCATCCCGCGACCGTTGTAAAAAATGCAAGCATAAAGACCGGCTGCAATGTTGTTACAAAATTAAAGGAGAAGAGATTTTGGCTCATACCGAACCAGGTAAAAAACATGAACAGAAAGCCGCCGACCACCGGAGCAGGGATGCAGTATTTTGTCAAAAAATAAACCTTGCTCTTGACGTAGTAACCCAAAACCAGCAGCAAGCCTGCAACCGCAGTAACCATATCCACGTTGATATGAAGAATACCATCCACAAACACGAAATTCATTTTCTGCAATGCCTCCTTTTTTATGGGAACATTTTAAAAAATAAACTGGCGTCTAGATAGGCTGGGTTTTTAGTTTATCACACCACACTTTGCTGAACAATAGGCCGGTAAAACTCACCCAGGGCAAACGCATCAAATTTAGTAAAGCATTGCTATGACTTAATTGATGAATTTCACGTACAAGATGGTCAATTTAGTAATTGCAATGGTTTATTCCTTTTGATGCGTTTGCCCTGAAAACTCACCAGCCCTTTACAGTTTCCAAAACTGAATCGGGTATCTGGCCTTTTTCGAACTCTTCCATTGACTCTTCTATAATATCGAGGCTCTTGTCCATCTCTTCCCGCGTAATGACGAGGGGCGGCTGGATTCTCAATACAGAGCCGCTGAAAAACGCAAGCAAAAGCCCTTTCTCCCACGCGCGGTAGCATATTTTGGACGTCGCGACGCGGTGCCGTTCTTTGGTGTCTCTGTCAGTGACAAGGTCTACTCCTATTGAAAGGCCGATGCCCCGCACATCGCCGATAAAGCCGAACCGCTTCTGCATCGAGCGGAAGCGCTCTCGCGCGTGCTCGCCTATTTCGGCTGCGTGAGACAGGAGATTTTCCTCGCGAAGAACCTGAATGTTTGCCAGAGCAGCCGCGCAGCAGACCGGATTTCCTCCGGCAGTGAAAAGGTGAACCGGAGCTTCCAGAGTTTCGATAAGCTCGGCTTTTGCTATAACTCCGCTCAGCGGAAGCCCTGAGGCCATAGCCTTGCCCATTATCACTGCGTCGGGCACAACGCCGAAATTTTCTATCCCAAACCATTTGCCAGTACGGCCAAACCCCTGCTGCACTTCTTCGGAAATTAGGAGTATGCCGTGTTTGTCGCAAAGGGCGCGAAGGTCCTTCATAAACTTGACAGGCGGAACGAAAATGCCCGAATCCCCCTGTATAGGCTCTATGATGAACGCGGCCACTTCATCGGGCGGCATGTAGTTTTCAAAAGCGATGCGAATTTGCTCCATGCAATAATCCGATACCTGATCGGGAGTCATTCCCGGCATGGGGGGCCGGTATGTATCGGGGTACGGCATGTGAAAGACCTCAGGCAGGAGCGGGCCTATCTTTCTTGACATGGGGAGGCTGATGGCCGAAAGGGATATTGCGCCGTAAGTGCTGCCGTGGTAAGACCTTATAAAGGAAACGATCTTTGGCCGCCCCGTGGCCACGCGCGCCAGTTTTATTGCGCCGTCGTTGGCGTCCGAGCCGCTGAGCCCGTAAAAAGCCCGCTTGCGAAAATCGCCGGGCGTTATGGAGATAAGTTCTTTGGTTAAATTAACCACCGGCTCGTGG
>Ga0131853_10006538_pt1 | contig 21050 bp, 13 predicted proteins | sample TergutLab28metaG_FD_92764 | JGI IMG/M metagenome (GOLD analysis project Ga0131853, IMG submission 92764) | Labiotermes labralis P1 segment gut microbial communities from Petit-Saut dam, French Guiana - Lab288 P1 (version 2) (version 2) | ecosystem: Host-associated > Arthropoda: Insects >...
AGAGTGTTATTGAGATAGATGAGGAGCACAGATAAATATATTTTTTTTTTTTTTCTAGAGAGAGAGAGAGAGAGAGAGAGAGAGAGTGTGTGTGTGTGTTTTATATATATATATATATATATATATATATATATATATATATATATATATATATATAAATCGATAAGTATAAAAATTACAATATTCTGATATTAAAATTATATAATAGTGAGCGGTACAGAACGTGAACAACCACGAAATTATACTTGGAACTGCCCATTATTAAAGAATTTTTACATCACAGTGCTATCATTTTTATATTAATTAATATATATTACTATTTTAACATTTTTAACATTTCAGTACGAGCAGTGTAATGCCCAGACTATTGTGTAGGGCTAATACGTATTTGTTCTATAAATCCCTGAACATAGAACCCGTGTGCCGAAACATGTAGCAGTTTAATAATTGTTACGAACTGTATTTTAAGTGAATTTGTTGGTGGATGTATCGATTGTAATAATATGCACGGTACTAGTACTATCAAATTGTGACACGCATGTCAGTCTCATTACTTGATGTGGTTTTGTTTAGTCAGCGTTTGGTCAGAATTTTTCAACGCTGTGCATGATTGAATGATTCTCCGGGCATTTAATACCTCCTTCCAAGCGCCTCTGGCGTCGAATGTTGGAATGAGACTGACTGAGATGTAGGAAAGGATGTTACAAGCAGGCGTGGCGTATATCAATTTATTGTACAAGCTGTCTTGACTCTTCTTTGATTGCTTGACCTTGGAGGTTAATGTGAAGACACTATACGCGTTTGAAACGTCGATACGTATTTACCAGTCGGCACGGCGTAACACCCAAGAAGGCTCGAATCTGCATCAGCACCGCTGCAAGAACGTCATATCTCCCAAAACGTAAGATTGCCTTGCAGCTAACGATTCAATGCGAAAATCAATCAAAACTTATTTCAACCTTCAGCGGCACTGGGCTTTAATTCGAACTGCTACACGAGAGGGGAGTTTTAGATTGATGCTACGCTGAAATGCATTCACGAACGTACGGTGCACCGAGGTTGGCGGCGTGTGAAGAATTAGGGGTCCGTGTAGTACACCGAATCCGGCATTGGATAATTAAAGATATGATACTAGTTCGTGTAAGGACTTAGCAGAATGTACGGTACGTACTTCGAATTCACGAACATAGAAGTAAGAAAATCTGTTTTCTGACGATGTGACATCTAATTGTGATACACTAGCAGTCATAAAACGTTCATTTTTGTGTCGTATTTCGAAGGGTTGTTGCGCCTTCCTGTTATTGTCAGCCCTCAAATCATTGTCGTGTATTCATGCACAATGCTGAGCTCCATTTTGTTTCTCCTTCCATTCACAATTAAGTGTATGTGCTATATAAGACAGCGGTCTTCAAAATCTGTGAAACCTTTGTGACTAGATCTGACTTTTCGCGGAACCCATCTCCAGTAGAAGTGCGCTTATTGGTTGCAAAAATGAAATAAAACATTTTACGGCCGAAAATTTTGTTAAAGGGCATAACATATTTAGCATGTTTATGAAAAGCAAAATTGTATTATTGGCAGTTTACGTTTAAAACACACGCAGCACCGGTTATTCACAAAGATGGGGAGGAAAACAAGAAATTCAATTTAAAATCATCGGAATGATTTTCACAGATTTAATCGTGAAGGAAATGTACTTGCGGAACAGCGGAAACTGTGAAACTCCAGGGTCCGCGGAACACAGTTGAAAACCACTGAAATATCGGTTGATTTGATCTTCTTTTAGGAACTGTTGAATGTTTTCGGTCCGTATTGACAGGATATATGGTTTTGAAGAAGTGCTTGGTTCTTTTATAGTTTCATTTAATACGGAATCTTTGTGTAAGGTACAGACTTCAGTACTGGCTGATATTCTTTGAACCGAACATAAAACATATGCCATGGGCAATCACTCTATCTTGGCACTTGTCCCATGCATCAATCGTACCAAAAATACTTCCTTTCTTTGCAACTCAATATTGTCTTTAGCACCCCTATTAGACAACTGTTCCATTCTATGTGTATGTTCTTTCCTTACTGTGAAACACCAGGTTTTTCACCCATAAAAAGTAACAGGACGAAGTATATTTTGATGTACTGTAATCAAAAGGGAAGATAGAAATATCCTGCATTCATTGCTTGCTAGCATTCTCTGAATGTAATTTCTCTTAATTTCTTCGTGACTTTAATTTTGTTATTATTCTGTCTTTCCCAGTTACATGCAATTTGTTCCCGTGTTCTGAGAGCGAGACGTCAAAATGTACGTTATTTACTCTGCGTTTGCTTTTAGACCAGCGACTGATAGAGCTTCTGGGTTTTGGGAATAAAAGGAACCACAAGGAAGCCACACGTATGGCGGATGACCGGTCATTGCGCCTGCCGTTTATTCTGCCTTTCAAAGAGGGACTCTATACAAAAGAGTTTGCATGAAGTTGGGTTTCCTGTCCATCTTATTAAATTGTAAATGACAGTACAGCTTCTACAAAAAAAAAAAACTTTTGTCACAGACAATTCAACTTGCGAACCGCATACTCCTGAACACGAATACTCAGCTTACTCTGGTACTTTAAAGTCAGTTAATTATATCATTAATTTGATTCATATCCTGAGCAGCCCTTAACAGCACAAGGTAGGCTTTACCATCTGCGGGTCCCACTGTTGGGTAGGTCGGGAGTTTTATTCCAGAAAACCTTTCCAACTTGTTCTGTCGTATATGTCACTCCGTTCTTACAAAAGTCCGCAATATGCTTATTTCATATTCCTTCCTGTTTCATTTAAGTTCACTCATATACGACCCTAAGCAGTTACAGAACTGTCCTGTGTAACTGGTTGAAAAAAAAGTACAAAAAACCGGACTTCATTAACAGCGTTGAAATTTGAGTGATAAAATCTTAACAATACAGTTTAAGTTGAAAGTTTGCCCTGTAATCTGTCATGAAAGCCCAGAAGGGGATTAGAGGTATAGCTGTACTCTTTCTTTAACCTCGACTTATATGGCGGTGGGTGGTCAACGCCATCCCCCAGCCGTTTTACGCCCGGGGAAGGGTTCCCATACCCATTGTCCAGAAGGCTGTGTGCTCCCGAGGAACGGTTTGGACGAGTGCGGAAAATCTCGCCCTCACCGGGATTCGATCCCAGCGCCGTCCAGTCCGTAGCAAGTCGCTGTACTGACTGAGCTGTCGAAAATATGAAAAACAAGCTTTGTTAAATATCAGGAAGTTGAAAGATTTGTACACGACATCTGCTATTGTATCACGTAGTGAAGTGGACGTAATAATAAGCATAAAGCGCTTCTGTCTACTTGAATTTATTTTGGCTGCGGTGAACACTAATACCGCCTCAAGGATGCCTTCTACTGCTGTCATCTTTTGTGTCCGTTCACAGCTACTTGCTGACACACGTAAGAAAGAGTAACAGCACGAAAGCAAGCTGTAACCATTTACGTAAAGGACTCTTTGTTCAGTGCCACTTTAATGCAGGTCATTTAGCACTGCGAACTTCCTCAGTCGCAAAATTGTATTGTTAAATTGTCTGTCTGCGACAATTCTAAACCTGCGTATGAGCCAGGTCATGCATGTCCATCCGATATATGAAGGTACTATTGCAGGCTCTCATTTGTGTTTGCTTTCCACACTTAATATTAGGTGGATAATTAAATCTTTAAAGATTAAATATCAGTTCGTTCCGCGCTGTAAACACTTTCCATTAGGGTTGGAAAAAGCAATCAGTTCATGTTGTTTGGGGAAATAATCGCTGTTTGTTCTGAGATACATCAAAACACATCAATACAGTATATTGCGTGGGCAGAATGTAGCTTATTTGCTTGTTAATCCTGGCGGTACATATAATAAACATTGTGCCTTAAAGAGATGAACTCATTGAGTCTATGACTGTAATTTGTGTAATAAATGGAACTTTCTCTGTATTGTTGTAAGTATACTGCACTAGTGTGGTAACATAAAACCAGGCTAAAACACCAAATAGGATATGTGTTATAAAACGCGAACATCCCGGAAGTAAAATCTCCGTGATGTGCTACTCAGAAAAATGTGCAAGTCACCTGTGTTTTTCGAATGTAAGGGGAAGCATGAATGCTGTATTCGTGTTTAGTCATTTTAGCTATTTCGTATTTGTTTTATTATGTTTATTCGGAATTGTTGCAAATTATATGTGAACTAGAGTAGTCTGTTACAATAACCTGAACTTCTTTATCGTTGTATCGTGCATTTCGTAGATTCATTCAATTAGCACACCAACTAATGCACACACATAAAATTTTTTTACATTAAAACATTTAAAATCGCTCCAACATGTTTCGATCCTAAGATCATCTTCGGGGTGCTACACTGTTCCTTGCTAAAGTCACATTTTTAAAAACACTCACTGATTAATTTCTGTATATTAATATACATAAATTAATCAGTGAGTGTTTTTAAAAATGTGACTTTAGCAAGGAACAGCGTAGCTCCCTGAAGATGATCTTAGGATCGAAAAATGTTGGAGCGATTTTAAATGTTTTAATGTAAAAAAATTTTATGTGTGTGCATTAGTTGGTGTGCTAATTGAATGAATCTAAACTTCTGTTGGCCAGTGAATATCGCCTTGATTTGTTACCTATCCTTACCTACATAAATTGAACCTTTTTGTTTCCGACAGTATCGCACTAGGAAGACTGATTAGCCGAACCATAATGTGCCATCTATCGATCCCCAATGCTATCGACACAGAAGAAATCGATATCGTAGTAAGGAGCCGTTAGCTGGGAAATGAGTGACGTGCACAATATGAATTGTGGTTACACGTTACCGCTCGGATCGCTAGTGGCGCTGCTGCTAATTGGATATGCAGTGCCTGCTACACCCCAGGTGTTCGGTGGAGTGCCTATCATCGACGAGAAAGGTGAGTAAGCGATAAATGAGTGTTTACACCAGCAGCAGAACAGAAAGTGGAGTGGTAGAGGTAGTTATTACAAATCGAATGTGTTTTGAATTGTCAGTTAACAAAGGTGTTTCGCCGTGCACTGAGACATTTCTTAGTGGATTTGTGTTGTCGCTGTGTTTCGCGTAATTTTCATGTTATGAAAGACATGGACAGAAATAATTTCCATTAACACTGTCGTCAACTGTAACAAAATATTTGAGTACCGAATTTCTGCGCACTTTATCTTACAGTTACATATTTGACGGTACGGTAAGGTCCCCCCCCCACCTTCAGAGTCGTTGGAAGCCGTGATGGTGTAGTGGGTATAGTGACTAGGCCACAGTCTGGATGACGTGGGGCTCTAATCGCGACTGCAGTAAGACATTTTTCACTTCTCCACAACTTCCTCACCGGCTCTGGGCCCCGCTTAGCCTCCTATTCATTGGGTACAGGGGTTCTTTGCTGCGGGTAAAGCGACCGGAGCGTGATGTTAACCACCCCAATCTAGTGCCGAGGCTAAGAATGAGCAGAGATTACCTTTGTTCCCCCCATATACCTTCAAAGCATGTACGGGCACAGTTATAACCTTTCGCCCTTGTCCAAAATCGGTAATAAATGTTTAGCATTTATACTGCATATCCCACACGAGTGATTGTAGTCTTTCACTTCTGAGTTTGTGGTTTAGCATTTATACTGCGTATTCCAGACAAACGATCGTAGTCTTTCATGTCTGATATTAAGGTTTTTCTTCGTTCCTTACAACAAGCTACGATAGCTCTGTTTTACACATCCTGCACAACACTCTAATTCTTCATTCTTCGCCATGTAACCAATGCATCTGAGACAGGGTCGCTAAGTAATTTAAACATCTAGCTATGCCGTGTCTGATATTGCAGTACCTTAGTCGTGAATCACGGATTATGAATGCGCAGTCTAAGAATGTGGGGCAAGAGGAAACCATAATGTTAGCACAGGTTATTCGCCGGCTTCTGACAGCGAAAACTGGGGTTCACTGCGAGGACACTTCATGTATGATTTATAGTTGACAGAATGGAACTGCGACGGTTTTCTCTCCGATTACTGTAATTTTCCTCCGTCAGGTAGTGCACTAAATCTTCATTTGCATTCATTTGACATTCAGGGGATGAAAAATGTGCTCGTTAGCAACCGCACTTCCGCAGAGACATAATCTCATCCTGCCATAAGACAATAAGAAGTAGCAGCTTCTTCCTATTTCCGTTGATATCCTAATACTGGTCACGGAAAATAGAAGAAAAACAATACCCTAGTCCCTTAAAGACGAAAGGTAACGTGTAATGTTGACAAAACTTAGTACATGGCCATGTGTTCTATACTACCGTCTTACGACTATGCAGGTAGGATGGTATTTAATTTATAAAGTATATATTTGTATTATTCAGTAAAGCATCAAGTTCCAAAATGTAGAATACTTGCTGCTAAATACAGAAATGTCGACATTACAGGAAGTAAACAGGGTCATCAGCGTCTTGAAACAAACTTGTCACCAAATGTCTCCCAAACTTCCAGTTTGGCTGACGTCATTTTAGTACGAAGGGGACTCATATTTTCATCCTGACCTCTGTATAGCACGTGATTGTTCCGTGATTTTAAGGATTAGAAGCTTCCAGTTCAATGCACTATCACGTGGAAACCAACGCATAAATTCGCCTTATAAAAAAAGGCTTTACGAGACATATTTGGGGGATTCAGTCTAGAAAAGTTGTTACCGGAACTCTGTCACTTGGCTGACTACTACTGGGATCTTCGCTTCTAACCATCGACATTTCTCTATCAATACAGCCATTTTCTACGAAGTATTCAATCCACAAACCAGCTGTAACAACACATCTACATCTAATAAATCAAAAAGTTATATACTCCGCTTCGTGTCTTGTTGTGACTGTGAATTTCAGTTCTTAAGTGTACCAACGCATGCAAGGCGTCCCCTCTCCGTCAACACTTCCCACATACTTCGCTCCCAACCCGCCATCGCCTTTGGGATACAACACGTGTCTCGAGATCAGAATGCAGGGCGAACTCGCAGTGTAAAGACTGATAATAGTTCCTTAGAAGGGGTGGAAGATTTCAAATATTTGGGAACAACCTTAACAAATCAACATACTATTCAAGAAGAAATTAAGAGCAGATTACATTCCGGGACTGCTTGCTATCTTTCGGTGCAGAATCTTTTGTTTTCCAGTTTGTTATCCAACAATTTAAAGTTTAGGATATACTGAAGTATAATTTTGCCTGTTGTTATATGGGTGTGAAACTTCATCACTCGCATTGAGAGAGGAACGTAGGTAGAGGGTGATTGAGAATAGGGTGTTGAGGAGAATATTTGGGCCTAAGAGGGACGAGGTAACAGAGGAATGGAGGAAAACTATATAATGGGGTATGTATGATCTCTACTCCTCACACTTTATTTTTCGGATGATCGAGAAGAATTAGATGGGCGGGTCCTGTAGCACGTATGGGGGAGAAGGGAGGCGTATACAGGGTTTTGATGGGGAAACCTGAGGGAACGAGAAAACTTGGAAGACCCAGGCATAGATGAGGGAATAATATTACAATGGACCTTCAGGAAATGGTGTGTGGGGGTATGGACTGGATTTATTTGGCTCAGGAAATGGACAGGTGGCGGACACTTGTGAATGCGGTAATGAACCTTCGGGTTCCATAAAATTTGTTGAATTTCTTTACTAGCTGAAAACCGGTTAGCTTCTCAATAAGGACTCTGCTCTATGGCGTAAGTAGAATGCCTAGGTTACGGAATGAAAGATCCGAGCTTCGAATTCCGCAAGGGAAAGAGATTTATCTCTCGTCAAACAGTCCAGATCGGTTCCGGGAACCACTGGCCCATACAGCCTCATGGTCAATGTGTACCTTGGACTTTTCGTGGGGGCAGCCGGGGCATGAGGCTCGCCGCTCCATATTTCCGAGATTCATGGTGTGTATGGGGAAGACTTTGTCCGTTTGCTGGCTGTTAGCTCAACATACACAGCACTGGATATGTACGAGGGGATGCTGATAAGTCACTAGCCCGGCCTACTTCCCGTTGTCGTAGGACGGAATCGGTAGTGTCGTTCGAAAGAGGGGTCTGTCCATGTGCCGAATTCAAGCCTTTTCTTATTACAGAGGCTGAAAGAAAGCACGTCAGGCGAAGCGCGCAATTTCAACAACATGGAGACGCGAGCTATTATCAAGTTTTTTTTTCCTGCAAGGCAAGGCTTCGAAGGAAATTCACGCTATTCTGACATAAACATTAGGGGAATATGCACCATCGTATGCCACCGTCAAAAACTGGGTGGCCAAGTTTAAACGTGGTGATTTTTCCACCTGTGATGCACCTCGTCCTGGACGACCCAAAACAGTGACCACTCCGGAGATTATTGATCAAATTCACGAGCTAATATTGGAAGACCACCGGATTTCGACTAAATCAGTAGCTGAGCAACTAGGCATTTCACGTGAGCGGGTTGGGTCCATCATTCTTGAGGATTTGGACACGCGGAAGCTCTCCGCGAAGTGGGTCCCGAAATGCCTGAACGCGGATAAAAAACGTCAATGGTGCCAGTCGTCTCAGCAGATTTTGGAATTTTTTCGGCGCGATCCAGATGATTTCCCGTCGCTATTGGTGACGATGGACGAAACCTGGTTATACCATTATGACCTGGAGACAAAGCAACAATCAGTGGAATGGCGGCATAGTGGCTTACCCCGCCCCAAAAAATTCCGAGTGCAAAAATCCGCTGGAAAATTTGTCGCCTCGATTTTTGGGGATGAAGACGGCATCCTCCTCATTGATTACCTTCCAAAGGGCCAAACTATCAACGCGGAGTATTACTCGTTTCTGCTGGTGCAAATGAAGGTCATTTTGAAGGAAAAACGCCGCGGGAAGTTCACCAAGGCGATCTTGTTCTTGCACGACAATGTCCCGGCTCACCGGGCACTTGCAACCCAGAACAAACTGGCCTACCTGGGCTACCATTGTCTTGATTACCCACCCTATTCTCCGAATCTGGCCCCGTCGAACTACCGCCTGTTCCCTGGACTGAAAAAAACAATTGAAAGTTCGCCATTTTTCGTCCGACGCGGAGGTCATTGCTGCCGCGGAGACCTGGTTGAACGGACAACCTTCTGAATTTTTTTTGAGTGACTTGCAAAAGTTAGAGCAACGGGCTAAGAAGTGTACTGAACTTCGTGGGGAGTATGTTGAATGAATCCCGAGTTTGGTCGCTGTAGCTTGTTTCCTTCCTTGTCAGGCTAAGGATTTATCAGCACCCCATCGTAGCTTGTAGAAATTAATTTAAGTTGCTAATTTTTACTACTATCAGAAGCCCTCTCCAACTGTTCGTTAAGTCTACTGTGTAATTTTGTTATTAAGTAGACTGTCGTTGTCACGAACTCTAATTGCTGCAGTTTTGATTTACTGCCGTACAGAAATCAGTATTATTGCGTGAGGCTGACGAAATTAAATTTCTACACCGTCGCTAAAGGGGAAGTTCCTTAGTGTTTTCTGGTCTAGGCCTGGTTATTTGTGTAAGAAACATCTTGAAGGCTTGTAGTTGAAGCGTGTCACGCGAATTCCGTATCATAAAAATGGCTTCCGTACAATGACTACTCCGGAAATTTGTTAAGAGGTATGATAAAATATTGAGAATAACAAATGATAGATCATGCATTTGTTCTCACGTGCAGAGCGATTTTGGGCAAATAATTCCTATAATTATCATTCTTAACACATTCAACACATCTGTTATTGTCGATAAAGTAATTTGTCAGTTACTTTAGCGCGTCTTTCGACCTTGATTTATCTTCACTTTCATATGATGTTGTGAAACTGGATACGTTAATCACACTGGCATGAAGATGTCGAATCAAAGTCGAAACATGTTGCTAAAATAATTCACCGTTTTTTTAATCAAAATTAGAAGTTGTGTTGGCGGTGTTTATTATTATTATTATTATCATCATCATCATCTGCTTTATGCAGGGTATTTATACTTATATTCCTGAGACAAACTATGTCCCTAGAAAATACAGTGTTGCAGCTATTCTATTGTTACTATTCATGGTGCTTATATCGTTAGTTTCAGTGTTGAATCTATTGTACTTTTACATTAGTACTTTCCAAAGTATATGTGCAGTGCCTAATATGGCTGTTTTCTGTAGTTCCTTGACTTCATGTTTTCCTGGTATGTTGCTCATGTATTTTCTGAATGACTTTGAAATAGTCCCAGTCGCCACTATTATTACTGGTATCACCGTTGTTTTTGCATTCCACATGCGCTGTATTTCTATTGTAAGGTCTTTATATTTTAGAATCTTCTTGGTTTCTTTTTTAATAACATAATAATAATAATAATTATTATTATTATTATTATTAAAATGAATTAGCACGCTAATGAGCCTTGGGGTTACATGAAATGCGGGGAATTTCATGACTGGCTTTGAATCTTTTTGCTTCTCAAGAAGGAATCTGCTCCGTGGAGCTGTTATTATCATTATTATTAACACAACGGAATACCAAGCATTAAAAAAATCTTATCTTTGTCTCGTGCCGTAATCCGTTTGAAAGGAAACAGTTACTTCAGTCACTTTGTCTCTCGCTCAAACAGATATATTTGCTGTGTCTCTAAATGACTGACAAGCAGTCCACAGGCCACAACTCTAGGATACTCTTGAAAAGTTACCGTGGTGGCTGCAGTACAGAAATAACTCGACATAATTTTACACTTCCGAGAATGTCGATTCCACTGTAGTAACTTTCATTTCGACATGACACGTCAGTCAAATCTCGGTTATGAAAAGGTTGTATAAAAGCGGAGTTGAGGGAAGTAGAAATGATTGAATTCCGTTTGAATAGCGAAAGGCTTCCTCTCCCTCTGAAGGGAAGGGTTCAGCCCTACCTGTCAGTACTTTGAGGGTTGAGTAACGACCACTAGGCTGTATATCAAGTACAGCTGTAGCCTTAACGTCTCTGAGAAACACAAGGCCTCGCATCTGATGAGTACCTTGTGCTCTGATTGTACAGATGCCGAAGCGTAAAGCTAATAACACAGCTCAATCTACTGTCGAGGTCTCGTGGTTACCTCTTCTGTATGTATTCACACTACAAGGTAAATTTACCTTTCATTTCTTCAACAAAATAAATATTTTCTACAAATGTTATGTTACTCATATCGTGCATTTTCGTATGTTCAGTATATTTATCTACAAATGTACTTAATAAAGTGTAATAAAATACAAATCATAAAACACAATTTATGGTAAATTTCACCCCTATATATTTCGACACCGGAGTGCCAACTTCAGGGAGTCTACGAACACAGACGATGACAAGTCAAAAGCTCCAGTAGGGTAATATGAATAATTAACCAACTTAGTGCACAACTCCTTGTTTCATATAATAAGTTTATTATAAGAAACAAGGATTTGTGCATTAAGTTGGTTAATTACCAAGATTATACTGAGATGCACGTTCAGCAAAACATAAAAAAAGCTCCACTAGGGGTATTAATCCCCCAAACTGTAAGTGTTAAGGTAACAGTGAAAGCGAGTTAATACCTGTATTGGAATGTTGGACTTGTCTTCCACTGTTTTCGTAGACTCCCTGAAGTTGGCACTCCGGTGACGAAACTTATAGGTGTGATACTTATCATGAATTTTGTTTTATGATTTGTATTGTATTGCGTTTCATTGAGAACATTTGTTGGTCAATATACTGAAAAACAAGAATAATTTTTTATGCGTCAACAGAAAGTGCAAAACCTCTTGTGATGCTGATTAAACAATTTGACTCAGAAATTTCTAATGTGGCATTCATTTAGAGTTCCGGGTATTTTAAATTTCGTTCGTATAATTTTTGTCTTCTTGAGAGAGTGGAGTTTTCGCTGGCTTCTTTTTTCATAGATATTTTCCGTTGTTTCTGAAATACGGCTGTGTCTTCCCCGTTTATATTTGTGGTCGAATGAGTTAATAGCCTCTTTATTTTTATTTCAGACCTCTGCTTCCAGGGACCTCTGTATACACAAAACTTTAACAGATGCGACCTAACAGTTTATCTCAGCGGTTATTGATCACAGAGCTGCCGGTTGTTGACACATAGGTTGAGTGGCTGGTGATATGTGATGCGTACCCTTTAGTTCGCTGCTACAGATCTGAGTAAGTTGTAACTGTCGATGGTATTCGGTATTTATAATTTTACTACCGCAGTGAAGAGCCGGGATCCATCAGTGGGTATAGGGACTAGGATACAGGCCAGACAGTCCGGGGCCCGAAACTTGGCAAGGGCCACGAGATTTCTCTTTTCTACAAAACGTCCAGAACGGCTGTGGGGCCCATTCAGCTTCCAGTTCAGTGGATATCGGGGTTCATTGTCGGGGGTTTAGCGACCGAGGCGTGATATTGACCACTCAGCCATGTCTAGCGCCGAGGGTAAGAATGCGCGGAGCCATACCTCTACTCCCTCCGTATGCCTTCATAGCGTCGATAGGGGAATTTTACTTTACGCTTTTCTAATTTTAAACATTTGTAAATAAAAGCATTTTTAAAAATAAAGTGCTAACTACAGCTTGTGCTTGCGCAAGTTTGTTCTCTTGTGCATCTGAAAGAAATATCTCGTTAAACGGTGTCCATTAAGGTCGATTTTTGTTTGCATTGTTCCTTTGGTTGAGGAGAAGATAGAGTACAGGAAACAGCACCAAGTTCCCTAAGCGTTATGGTCTCCAACCATGCAATTCAACCATCAGGGGGTCTTTTAATAGAAAGAGAGTAAAGCGGACGTGAATAAGTTATAACTTTCGATTTATGCCGCTCGTTATAGATGGTGTTGGATATTTGTATGTACTTTGTTCTCCACGACCACATGTAATATTCGACTATCAAGGAACGCAGCTACAGCAAAATATAACGATGTTCTTATGCCAGGAATTCGAAGCAGTTTTTCCCTCTGTTGATTTTTATCGTTTAAGTATACACTTTGTACCAAGGGGGGAAAATTGTGTTCATTAGGGCAAGGTTTCATGCTGTTCTTGAAATTGAAATGATAATTTCTGCCTTCCTCAGTAATTGTTTGTGCTGAACTGAGTTAGCGTTACATAATTTATAGAAAGCTCTTTAGTCGTGCTATTCTACCAAGTACCTCTGTCGTATTTCTTGTTACTCGTGTCCGTTTATGTGTGGCATTTAAATTTCAGTTGAGAATTACCATTGTCTTTTGCTCTCTTACTCTGGAGGTCGGCGATCTTTGGCAACCAAAATTGTTCTGTATTCGCTGAAGTTTCCAGTATCCTGTCAGTGCGTAAAACGACTTATTTTGCACACACCAAAACGTTTACCCGATTACCACGAAGAGGGGCGGCATTAGGTTCCACCGAAACGTCGGTAAGAATCGACACTCTGTCATCCCAAGTGACTTGAATTCTAGTTTTAGCAGTTAATAGGTTATGTAAGGCAGAATGGCAACGTTATCATTATGCTAACCCTTTGAAGAATGAATTTAACTTGACTTGTCTGTAAAAATCCAATTCGTACCGCGCAGTAAACATTCAGTGTCTGTTATAAAAGCCAGTCATTTAATTCCGTATACGAAAGTAATCCTTTTCTTTCTGCGAACCATACAACCATACAAAACATACTTTTGCCATCTGTGGACAGAACGTACAATTTGTGAACGATAAACTTTGTGCTACAAATAAGTAGTAACCACTAGCCTTTCATTAAGCTCCGGGCCACGAGGGATTAAGTAGGAGAGAAGGCGTATCTCCCCCCAAACTCAACCTCGGCATGCGCCCACCATTTTACCCCTGGGGAAACAGTGTTCCGTACCGTTGAGTGGGGGGCTGGCTGCGCACTAGAGCCAATCTGAAATCTTTGGATAATAGAAGAACGTATTGTCCTTGTCGGGAATCGAAACACGTTTCGTCAGTCGTCTGTTTCCTAGCCTAGTCACAACACCGATCAAGCCACCGTGACAAGGCAGAGGATTATTCTTGCAGGATTTCTTAGTACATTTGCGTTCTCTGTCCATTCATAACTTCACAAGTATACCACGAATAGTTCACAGGTTAGCACTTTCAAGCCGGAAGCTAAACATACATATCAGCTGTTTCAAAATTAAAATTCGAACGCAAGTGACGTACCTGCATTCTTCGAAGGTGTGATATCAGGAATAATTTGAAAGCTTTGAAATGTGGTGCTGCAGAAGGATGGAGAAGATCAATTGGACCGCTCGTGTAAAATAGAGCAGTTTTACATAGAATCAAGGAGGAAAGAGAATCCTACATGAGATAAAACGAAGAAAGCCTGACTGGATTGGTCACATCTTGCTTATAAACTGCCTTATTAAACACGTTATTGAAGGAGCGATAGAAGGTACGGGTTGATGCGGAAGAATACTTAAGCAGCTATTGGATTACAAACGACAGGATACTGGAATTTAAAAGAGGAGGCACTAGACCACATTTAGTGGAGAACTCACTTTGGAAAAAGCTAGGAACTTGTCATAAGTCAATCTACCTTGTGATGATGATGATGATGATAATGGTGACGACGACGACGACGGATATATGAGAGTCTACTCCAGCACGCTAAGAATTGCACTAGTGTCAATCCGAAGTCAGAAGTCCGCGCGGCAACCAAGTTTGTGTTACTGGTCGTAGTGACTTTACAAAGCAAGGAGCTGTGGTGATGGTTATCCCGATGCGCAGCTGTTCCTGCTAAACTTCAACAGAGTCCGGTATATTTATTACAAGGAATGTTGGATAGACTCGAGGGAGTGCGAGATTATCGTGTCTTTTGAAATTGGGACTGAAAATTACTAAAAACAAAGGGATGTTATAAGCACACATAATTGCATTCTGCATTGAACAGCATTTACTGCGGCAAGTCGTGACCGAAATTGACAAGCGATTTGGACCGCAGACACAAAATGAACACTGACCAGCACTCTGCAGATTTAACTAATAGCTGTTATTTCGACATTACCAACACACTTCATTTTGCCGGGTACATATACATTTTGTGCTCTTAGCTGATAAATTATTGTGTTGTATCTACAGGATGCAAGCATTTGGCACAAAATTAGTGTACAGCACACGCGCTTACACGCACAAAAGCTATATAATGAACGTAAATTTTGTTTGTACATTGTTGTCATTTGTATAATATTCCGAGTGCCACATATGGTGCTGTAGTACCTGTAACGTATCTTGGAATCATCTCCATGAAAATCAGATATTTCTCTTCATATCAGTACTTGTGTTGTGACCATACAAAACTTAACAAATATAATTATTGGCTGTTTACCGATGATATGCATTAAACTGTGTTTACTGCTGTACAAACCAGAATAGCCCAGTTAGTGTAGTGACCAACTTATGGGTCAACGACCCAATCGGGAATTCAGTTCCGACCAGGGTTAAGAGATTTTTCTCTTGTGCGCAACATAAACACCCGCCGAGCACAGCCGCCCATCCGATGCGTACCGCGGGCTGTCTGCTTCATTAGCCGTTAGTGACGGCCTGTAAACAATTTACGGACCTTTACTACTTCACATGCTGCCAAACTCGGTGCACCGATCCGGCGTCGGTGCATTTAAAGGTACCATAAATCTAAAACCCGTCCGTCCTGGGCAGTAATTGGGATTTAAACCCCCGGTGTCACTGGAAGCGTAAAGCACCCGGTTGCTGTAGCGAACCAACTACCTCCATCTAGTACCGTGATTAAGAATGCGTCTTCATAGTGCTTTGTAAGTACAGGGACAAGTTACTCTTTTCTAACTGTACTTTACGTCGTTGTGCTCGGTGCAGGGACGGAACTTAAACGAAGAGAAATGCGCCATTCTGGGCCATGACGCAGCGTATATTGGTAATTCCTTAAAGAGTCAAGAATCTTTTTGGATTCTTGAACCTTCTCCCGAAACGTCGGTAAGGAATTACCACTATACGCTGTGTAATAGCCTAAGAGAGCGCAGTTCTCATCTGCTTCGTGACGGAAGCCTGAAATTTCGTAACTTGAGTAAAAGTTGTCCCAAATTGTATGTCCGTTTCGTTTATCTCAGTAATTAACCAACTTGATGCACAAAATTTTTGTTTTACAATAAGTTTATTTCATACCTCTACGTGTTTCGAGCACATGTGCTTGAAACATGTAGATGCATGAAATAAACTTATTGTAAAACAAAAATTTTGTGCATCAAGTTGGTTAATTACTGGGATAAATATACTGAGATGCACGGTCAGCAAAACGTAAAAAAAAAAACCCCGTTTCCTTGTTTCAAATTATCGTGTAACTTAATTAAGACAAAAAAATTGGCATTTGAAATGACATTGACTCCTGCCGGTAACGTTTACTGTATGGGAAAGAAGGAAATATCGTTACGTGTGCTGTCACGGGGACTTTACTCAACACCGACTGGTACCGGGGCTTGACGCGTGAGTTAAGAGACCGAGGAGTGGTGTTGGCTAGCCACCCCCATCTAGCGCAGAGGTTGAAGCTCGGAAGAGCTATACCTCTCCTCCTCCTCCTCCTCCTCCTCCTTCCCCTCCTCCTCGGTGCCTCTGTTGGCATCTTGTAGAGAGAATTTCATCCTCTTTCCCAGCACCGGGTTAGAGACGGAAGTCCCTGCCCAGTTAATCTTGATTCCTCTTTAGGAGGTCCCTCGTTCTTTATCGGACGTCTCTCAGTCCTTGCAGATAAATTATCGGGGACCATGCCTTAATATACACCCTGTCGGCTTGTTTCCGTATTTTTCCGACATTATCATGTATAATTAACGCCTCACTGGGTTACATCACTCACTGAATGCAGTATTGGCACAACTAAAAAATTTCCGTTTGCGGTTATTACTACGATTGAGATCAAAAATATACGAGCCACATGTGATAATACCAGCACACTTGTTAATTGAAACACACCTCGCTAGATGTCATTATTGTCGGATGTAGCTGTTACATTTTTTAGTTCATTCGAAATGTTAACTCCGAATGGACAATTTTTGGATTGTGCCAATATTGCATTCAGTGCGCGATATAACCTGTTAACGGGGAAGTGGTGAAGACTACACGAATCGCTTTATGATCTGTACTCTACACGAAACATTGTTCGGGTGATGAATCTAGATGGATGACATGGACGGGCATGTAGCACGTATGGGGTATAGGAGAGATGCATACAGGATATGGGTGGGAATGTTTGAGGGAAGGGGACGACTTAGAAGACTTAGCAGTATATGGGAGGATAATATTAAAATGGATCTTAAAGAAGTATAATGGCAGAGCATGGACTCAATTGATCTGGCCCAGAATAAGGACAGGTGGTTGGTTCTTGTGAATGCCGTAATGAATCTCCGGGTTTCGTAAAATGCGGGGGATTTCTTGACTTGCTGACGACATGTTAGTTTCTCAGGAAGGACTGCTGCATGGAGTTAGTTGGTTAAGAAGCGGTTGGTAAATAAGCAGAGGTTAAATAAACAGTAGGTGGTGACTGCAGTCCGTGTTCCGTAATGCCGCTTTATTTGGTTATACTGATGACGGAGTTAAATAGGAAAATAAGGAACAAATAAACTTTTTTCTCCATAAATCCCACAGATAATGAACGGGCGAGGGACAGAGCTATGATTGAAGGTTTATACAGATTGGTGTTGTCAGTACAATGTGTCAATCTTCAGCGTTAATTTGGTTGGTTCTTAAGAAAAGAAAGGAACTTCAGTAAGTTGCATTATAAGAAATATGAAGTAAATCAAAGCCTGCTCTTCCTTGAGAGTCACATCCATAAAATACTCTATAGCGAAATTTCTGCTTTTACTCCATTCTACGCGAAAGAGAGATTTTCATATCGGGGGGGGGGGGACAGGAAGCGTACACCGACTGTTGAAATTGGGCCTAGCGTGGCATTTCAGGACAAAACGGGTCTATTTCGGGAGTTGTAGGAAGAACGGGGACATTTTTAGTAGCCACCCCCTCCCCTCCCGCAGCATCATTACCGTCTAGCCTCATTAGTGAATGTTTTGGGTAACTATGACAACAACAAAATGTCAGCCATTTCATCATCATTTCTGATGCCCTGCGTTTTCTTGTCTGTCGCTCCCCTCTGCTTCCCTCACCCTACCTACTTTTGTCACAACAAACAATAGACAATCTACTTTCCCTTGATGAGGGAAGGTTTGACTGGCATTTTGCAGATGTCACTCGTGTATCTTCAAGTTATGCTTTCTGTGATGGCGAGCTCGTAAGGCAACCGGATGTAACTAATCTTCCTTAATACGAACTGCGAAGAGTCTGTGAATAATCGTCTTCAAAGCCTGAAGTAGACAAATATACACATCGTTCCCCAGCCGCCATGCGCCTAGTTAGTAATGGTTGTGGTGTTTGTCATATTAATGTTAAATGTAATCCCAGTGACCGTGCGGTCTAAGGCGTCGGCTTGCGTCCGATCGCTTGCTGGGATTTCGCGTTCGCATCCTATCAATGGCATTGATGTCTGACTCTTGCGAGTGTTGTGTGTTGTCAGGCGGAGGTCTCTTCTTAGGGGTGATCACTCTTCCAGTGGAGTCCTGCCGAGGGTAATGTGTCTGAGTGTGATCGTGACGCCTCTATAATGAGGAGAATCTGGCCCACTAGGAGGGGGGAGATGTTAAGAATAAAGGTGTCACTCTCTTCAATGAACCCTTTAAAGCCCAGTGGTTACTGTACGTACCCCCAGGTTTAACCCACAAAAATGGTCCGTTCTGCCCACAGAGTGCATTCATGTGTTTTAATGGATCTCAGAACAAACGTTATTTCCCTCACAGTATTAACTGGCTAGCTTTTACAACCGAGAAATTATGTGTTTACTGTGCGGTTCAAACTGAATATTATATAATTCAGTTTGATCTATGTTTATAAGTAGGTCGTGACATGATTCAGCCAGTTATTCGCCGCCCTCTCACCATGAAAGCCCGTTTTCGATCCCAGGCCAGTGCGTGTGAGTTTTGTGGTGGGCAATAAGGTAACAGAACAGGTTTTCCTCCGAGTACTTCCGTTTTCTCATGTCAGTATCATACCACCACTGTCCCATACTCTTTTTAATCCAGCCTTAGCTGTTGCGGGAAGGACAAACGGGCGAATTCAGGGAACTTTCTGCAAAGCACTGCTTCTTCGGTAACCGGGGAGCATTGAATTGAAAAGCAGGTTTACTCTCTTTGCAAAGGGTTAAGCATCAACCCATGAAGGTATATGAGCGAGTATAAGTATCGCATCAGGAGTTCGTAAAGTCGGCAAACATTGATGGAGAGGTGCGGCCGTCTGGACACCCTCTCCGGAGGAAGGAGCCCCGGTCCCTGCTGAAGAGGAGATTGGATGGGACTCGGTTTAGGTCTTTATGTTTTGGAAAACAGAAAAATCTCTGCCTCTGCCGGGAATCTAACCTCGAATTCTCGTATTCCAGTCTGCAGCCTAATCACTATACCGACTGAGCCATCCTGGCTCGTGACAGTAGCAGCAGACAATGTTGTCTAGCTCTTCCATTCATTTTCTTAAAAGCAAGTAACAATACAGCACGTGGAATTATTACACATACAGTTTCACTGTGTCTCCATCTTCCTGTTTTTATGAACGCATACTGAAAGAAAGCGTGTTTCACGCCATATTTCTTTATTTTAGTTTATCAAACAGTTCTATAACAAATTAATACAAAGTCAAACGTTGAGGGCGTATCGTTTAAGAAACACGTCTTAAGTGACGCTAATTTTAAAATCAACTCAGAAATTTGCACTCCTTCTTCTTGGTAGAGATTGAAATATATGAATTAATTAATTAATATGCCGAGTTTTCGAAAAGGGAAATAAATGACCCATCAGATATTCACTTTAAGTCAAATTATGGAAAAGACAGTCGAATATCAAATTGGAGTACATCATTTGTTCATTGAATTTAAATCAACCTATGACAGTATCTACCGAGAGAAGCACTTTAGTGCCATGATGGAATTTGGTATCTCACCTAAATTGATAAGATTGGTCAAAACAACAATGACCAACGTGCAATGCTCAGACCGGATCCAGTCTCACCTGTCGGAGCCAATATCTACCACATGTGGAGTAAGGCAATGCGACGCACTTGCATGCCTCCTCTTTGATATAGCCTTGGAAAAAGTCATACTGGACTCGGGCATTCAAATTAGAGGAACCATTTTCTTTAAGACTGTACAAATCTTGGCCTATGCCAATGAAATTGATTTAATGGCACGTACAACCCTTGGACTCAACGAAGCTTTCTTAAATCTGGAGAAATCTGCAAGAAATATGGGACTGGTAATAAATCAAGAGAAGACGGTTTACATGTATAGTGGAAAGGACACAACACTGCATCAGGACCTTGCAATAGGAAATTATGTGAATCGTATATTTATTGGACCGTGCATCATTGTAATAGTTGAAAACAAAAGACCAACTTGATGTCACTTACTATTTATTTTCACTTTTATGCGCTCAGCATGTTTCGGACATTAATATATCCATCATCAGGAACTTACGACTATTCTGTTGAATTACCACATTGGTCGTGTGTTTTTGGTTCGATGTGTGTTGGTGTTCCGGTGTGGTTGGGTTGGAGTGGTATGAGCACATAGGAAGTGAAATAAAATAGCAAGTGACATCAAGTTGGTCTTTTGTTTTCAACTAGGAAATTACGTGTTTAAGAGAGTGGACAATTTCAGCTATCTGGGTACAATGGTCAATAAAATGAACAACAGGTCAGTAGAAGTGAATGCTCGACTGATAACGGCTAATAGAGCATATTGTTGTTTACAGAACCGTATGAAATGAAGGAACATATCCAGGAATATCAAAACACTCTCTATAAAACATTAATTAGACCGGTACTTACATATGGGGCAAAAACATGGGTGCTATCTAAGCAAGATAAACATCGTCTTAGTATTTTTGAGCGTGAAATCCTCCGGAGAATTTATGGCCCAGTGATTGATGGGGGAAGATGGCGAATTAGAACTAACCAAGAACTCTATCAATTGTGTGGTGAGAATGACATTGTGAAATTCTGCAAATTGAGCAGATTGAGATGGGCAGG
>Ga0131853_10006539_pt1:0-20000 | contig 21049 bp, 5 predicted proteins | sample TergutLab28metaG_FD_92764 | JGI IMG/M metagenome (GOLD analysis project Ga0131853, IMG submission 92764) | Labiotermes labralis P1 segment gut microbial communities from Petit-Saut dam, French Guiana - Lab288 P1 (version 2) (version 2) | ecosystem: Host-associated > Arthropoda: Insects >...
AAACAACACCCAAACCCACCACCCCCCCCCCCCTTTGTAGCAAAAAAATAAAAAACACCACCCCAAAGAAATGTCCCCCCTTCGTTAAAAAAATTTTTTTTTTTTTGGGGGGGGGGGGGGGGGGGGGGTGGGAATAGTGTGGCCCTTGAGCAGAAAATTAAACACAGATTCAGCCTGCAGACAAAAACATTTGGGGACCCCAGAGTTTGAACACTATTTCTGTCCCAACATGGCTGTATGAAATTCCAATTTCAGCATACACTGTCAAAACGATATACAAGAATCATGGAGCCACCTGCAATGCATATTTATCTAGCATTATTCCCAATGCATTCAGAAAATCTGTGATACAGGAAGTAGGAACATTCCTCTTAGCAACGTAATGTACACTACTGTCACTTGCACTGCTTTTCATTATTGTGTGCCACAAAAAAAGTGCCCTGTGTCTTATATTTATATGGCACTTTTAATTCTGGTTTAGAGTACTGTCTATATTTCTTTAAGATGAAGGGTTCCATGAACTAAAAGATTCTAGAAGCACAAATGTAAATCACTTTCAGAGCTCAGAGTAAAACAAAAGTTACGAAAGATCAACTGAAAATGACAACAAAGCATAATTACATAAGGCATAAGTTAATGATGGGATTATTGCCACAAAAAGCAGCAACAACACACAGTGCAACTAACTATACTGAATGCAATCAACCACACACCGTATCAGCATTAATACAGCCCCCATAATGCAAGCACCAACACACTTCCTGAAACACAAAAGGTAAGGAATACAAAAACAGCATCTCTTTAACGAGATACTGGTAAAGTGGAATCTATACACTGCATGATTCCAGATCTTTTGTTTAATAGCTATTCTGCTCTCAAAACAAATATCCAATAAATTCTTATTAGTGTTACTGTTAAATAAAACACATCCATAGATTATAAAACAAAATCTGCAATTTCTAAATAATTACTGAACTTTAATTAAAGTATAACAAGTTCTAAAACCAATATCTACCCATTCTGAAACCAACACCAGTAGTTTAATTATACATTAAATACTGCCTTCCTACTCTTTGCCTGTATCAACTTGAAAATGATATTTAATACTCAAAAGTTCATAATTAACCACTCCCTGCAGTATGATGTAACCAACCTAAGTATGTACCATGATACTGCACTCACTAATTGCAAGCAGCAAAAACAAAAACAAAAAAAAAAAAACCATTGCTCTGCCACCTCTTAAATTTACATCACCTACAAATGTATCACAGCTAACAATGCAACTTTTTATGCATTCTAATTTTAGTCATGCCACAGTGTGAGGCCATGCCTGTGTTAACAGAACACTACTGATAATTAACAGCTGATCACTGAACAAAGAAGATGGAAATGACAGATGGTTGTTCTTCTCATATAACACACACTGGGAAGTCCTTAACAAAAATTTCTGCATATGCTTTAAAATAAATGCACTAAAATTAACATATACCATTTGATTTGTAATCACATGCAACCAAAACTGGTGTGATATCTGTGACCAACCAGTGATTTGTTTACTTTGCATCAAAAACAAGTTTTTTTTTTTAACTCTGTTATGCCATCCACAAAACAGCAGTCTACTGAAATGTTCCCCACTAAGCATTCTCTTATAACAAGTTAAACATCAGCATCTCTTTAAATCCCTAACCCACTCAACAAAACATTAATAATGTAATTTCACACCAGCTTATGAAGACCTCAGTAGCCAGCAAGCAACCTTCTGAACAGTTTTATACATCGACTTATGAAATTATTACATGAGTAACTTTAGTTGGAGCTGTGCTATCAAAACATAAAAGAAGGCCTCATCATCAGTATCATCCTGTTACATACAAGGTTACATAGCCTGTTACAGTTTCATGCCATCATAATGGTGGTCTGTGTGAACTTCTCTCCCCCTGGGTGTGAATGCTACAACCTGTCTTGCTATTCTCCTAGTTTCCATTCTCCTTATGTAAACATTTTAATTGTAATTATGACTTAAAAATAAGTAACATGCAGTCATCCACACAAATTTCACTTCTGATACAACAAATCTATTTTTATCTGGTTAATTTTGTGAAATGTCAGATCTAACATTTATGCCAAAACTACAAAACCAATTACACACTATGACAATAAAAATGGAAAAAAAAATATATAAATCAGAGGCAAGCTAATGTTACAGATTTCATCATTATGAGTTATTAACAGAACATAATACCAAATAAAGACTGCTATTAACAGAACTTGATATTACGGTTCAATTTACTTCCATTAACTAAAAACAAATTAAACTGCTTTCTTAAAGATTATTATTTTATCAATTAAAGCATTACACAACATTTATGGAATGAATTCATCTGACTCAAGACAGGGTCCATTGGTGAGCTCTTGTAAAAACAGTAAGGACAGTATGGATTCCCTAAAGACTGAGAATTTACTGATTAGATGAGCAACTCTTAGCCTTCCTAGAAGGAACTTGTTCCATGAAATTGTCAAGTCTACATAAATGGGACAACATATTCTTGAATAGAGTAAAAATAGTAGAGGCATGAGACAAGGCTCTATATCACTATTATTCTTTCCTATCCACATTAATCAACTCATACAGAAATAGGGACTGACCAACACCAAGTCTAAGAATTGACAGGAAGTTCAATATACCAACTCTAGCACATGATTGGATACTTTATAGCAGAATCTGACAGTGATCTAGAACACCTGGATGACAATTTAAGCAAAGCGGACTCAAAATATTCAATGGACACTAACACTAAAATTAGTGATGTTGTGGAATTTAAAGGGAAAGAATCGCTCAAAACCATAACATATTAAGAAATGAGGGATGGCCATACTTATCTATTATGCAAATCATCATCATAAAGAAAAAATAGGACATTCAAGCTGTCATCAAGATTGGTGTATCATAAACCAGATTTTCAAACTGTTAGTGGTCTCAAGAAGTTTAATAAACTGAAGTCAGACAGCAACTGATCAGTAGTGCCACATGATGACCAATCTCAACAGCATGTCTGAAGGAGGTAATTGTGAGCACCAGCCACAGCCAGGGTAAATTCAGATGCTTAAAAACCATAAAACTATACTGCGTTAATACCAGGAAGCCACTGGTCTGTGCATTTACCATACTTTCTCATCTACCAATTTACATACAGTATGACGTGTTACAAAAATAAATTTCATTGCTCAGCATGGCCTGTGTGACACTCATTTAAACTGTTGCAACACCATGACACTGCACTACTATGTCATAATCCACTACTAACTTAGTTACCATTGTTATGGTCTTCTTGTTTCTCCACTTTATTCTTCTACACTTTGTCCTTCCTTATCCATTTATTTAAGTTTAACTTTTTCTCCCCACATTCCTTCCTCATACAGCTCTCCCTTTTCACCCACTGCCTATCTCATGGTCTGTTTCAACAACAACAACCAACTTATTCATATCTTGCAACATACTGTCTGTTGTTGAAAAGAACATGGCACTTTTGTTATCCAAGTGAGAAGTTTCAATGTAATACAATACAGCACAGTAGAAAGCTCTTAGATTATTATGAAATAATACATGCTACATTGTACTTAACTTAAAGTATTCCACTGAAATTGATTCATAAAGAAAGCTGCTTAATGACATACAATTAGCAATGTAATTAAACAAAAGAATAAATGTGAAAGAGTGGAAGAATGAAAGGCAAGGAAAGTGGATGAATCCCAGCATCAACAGCCCAACTACCATAAGTTCTCAGACTAACCAGGCCTTGAACCAGTATATGTCTCATGGTTCAACTGTCGAGTAGTTATAAGGACAATTATCAGCTACCAATTAAAATGGTCTGGAAGTAAGTCTATTAAACCTTGTTGGTTAGCAAGGCAAGTAAAGATCAAAGAAACAGCAGGATTTATGGTATACGTAAAACCCAAACCCCAAGCATTTCAAAATTCTGTACCTTCACAACAAAGGTAACACAAATATGCAAATATGATGAAATGCAGTATGACAACAACATTAATTTAACCAATGATACATACAAGTAATCCACCATACACAAACCCAGCAACAGATTAAAATGATAAATGAAACAAATCATGAATTCATGCAATATAAGATGCGTGTGGGGTTTCTCAGCTAGAGCACAAATTTCATATTTTACTCTAAAAATTGAAAAAAAAAAACACACTGGCAACTTACATTACACATATGCTTTCACAAGCTTATAGATAGGCCCACTGGTATAACATAACCCACATGATGGGAATCTTAAGTCATAAAATCATCACAGATACTGCTAATAACAAAAGCTACTATTAATGCACTGTACATAATTACATAATATTCACCTCCTTAATTTGGCTAAGAAGTTCCACACTACAGTCTTCTGGATTACAACAACAAATTACAGTCTGACAGGTGAGTATCAGGTTTTGGTGGAACATACTCTAAGTTGGTTTTATTATACGAATTGTTTATCAGTGCACGGACATGAATAACATAATATACTCTCAGTGGTTTATGCTGCTACTTTGTAACCTTACACGAGGCCATGACAACTGCTTCCTTTTGCATCCTTCAAAATGCACACCCACCCTACAATTCAAAAACATATACAGTCTGTGCTAGTGGCAACAATGCTAACTAGAATGTAAATAAATAAATAAATAAATCACTACAACAGAACTCAGGAGACCATAATATAAATCTTCACCGCCCTGAACACCTCTAAGACATATACTCCTTTTCACTCAAATAATTTCTCATATTTATTTTAACAAATATCTGTGACCCCCTTTCTTACCATGAAATGTATACACTTTAAGTCACACAACTGTGATTATGTTAGGTCCTGCTCAACACACTGGGTTTCTGTATTCATTCATGACTTTGTCCACTGGATATACTTCATGCAAATAATTTTTAATCCTGTTTCAGAACAGCTAGTATGCTTTCTTTTCAGAAAATCACCACAATCTGTAGTGTAAGTCAGGAAAAATGGCCAAGTTTTGTCATGTACCAAAAAACCAGCCATTCTTATACTTTAGTTATTAAATTTAACAACATCAATGTATTATTATTTTCTGTAACTTTACATTACTCTAGTTTTGAAACACTATTTTCATACTTCAAAAAATTTCAAAATAATTTTCCTGCCTCTGTGTCATCTTTAAAAAATCATATTAAAAATTGGAAAAATATGTGAGAAAATAAGATAATACTTATATGTTATGACAATCACCTACAGAATTTGGAAATGCAACAGTTTTTTATTTCTCTCACAAGTGTTTAATTTTTCACTCCTTTCCTATGTCTACAAAGTGCTCATTGGTAAAACTGGTAAATTTCCTTTTATTTCATGATGTTGCTGTAGATAAGGGAAGACATTTGCAGTTCACCCACATATTCTGAATTTTATGTTTAAATGTAATTGGGCAAAAATGTTTAACCACTAACATGTGCACATACATTCATCATATTCAGTCTTAAACATTGCTGTACTTTCATGACTACAGTTCAAAAGCTGAGGAAATAACTGTGTGGGGTCTATTTTTTTCAAAAGCACTCCTATGAGGTCAGTGGGCAGACAAGAATACAAAACACAGAAACAAAATATTTCAAACAACACTCTACCTTACAAGTGAAAAATCTGTAAGCTGCTGACTTCTCCAGCAAAAAATAAAATAACAAGTATATTTTAATCATCCTCAGGAATACTAAAGTTCAAACATTTGGATAATTTGAGAGGTTAAAGCCACAGCTCAACAAAATGAGCTCCAAAAAATGACTCTTTGAGTTCACAAAACTCAACAATGCAAGACAAATATATTATGAAAAGATGACAACTTTACAGCAAACTCTCCAGTGAACCATCATACACTCCAACAGCGAAATATTTTCCATCATCAAATATCAACTTTACTGGCTGGAGAACACATGGGAGATTTTTTAAGAAGAAAGAAATCTTAGACAAAAGGGAAAAATATAATAGTTGAACCTCAGTAAGTTTGGTGAGAAAAAAGATAATTTTGAACTTGATTACCACCTGTAGACTTTGATTTCCAACTGCTCCTATATGAATATAATTTTGCTCTAAATGCCAGTCACTTTTAAAATTTAAAATGTAACGAACAAGAGAAACATGGTCATTTTAAATAATGATGCAGAGATATATCCAACAATGCTGCACAGAAAAATTGGATTCCATTAACACTAAGTAAGTATCCTTATTTAAAAAGGTGCACTTATTTTAAATCGGATTATTTTGAGATAAATTCCAATAATGAAAAAACGTAACTAAATTCAATTATCACACAAGACTTCCATATTGTATCAGATTTAACAACACTCTCTGCAATATTTAAAGTTCTAGACAAAGATGAGAGTATCTCAAATAAGTCATCCACATACGTTAACTCTAAATAAAAACCACAGAATTGAACAAGGCAGTAGATTTAAAATTTCTCAGAGCAGTGGAACATTCTGTCTTGGCTTGTGTATGTGTGCCAGCTGAAATGGTAACTGTGTTACCACTGCTGCAATGTGAGACAAGCTAAAGGAGTTACCTTAATGTACTTTGGAGATACGTGTGTTCCTTTTGCAATACTTCTGCAAAGTATACATCATGGAAAGTTTTGTACAAAAAAAAAACCTGTCAAAATTACATGTAAATGAACATTACACCAAAGAGTGAAAACATTCTGAATAGGCTCAGTGCTAGACAAAAAGAATATATTTCAAATGAGGAAAATTTGGATAACACTGGTGCCTGATTGGCAGCAAGCCCCCAAAGACCCCTATGCCAGCTGGCTCTTTGAACCTGACGTCAAAAGCCTCACCTCACAAAGCAATAAAACTTCAAAACTATTGCCACACAATGTTAGAACTGTACATGAACTCTTGTCTCCAGGTTGGGAACCAAGAAACATGTATTGCAAGTAGTTTCCAGAGTCATTAGCCAATGGATTTTTTTAAGATGCAACTTGTGTCTTTCTTGGATGAGGCATGGTTTACATTAAGTGAGAATGTGAACAGGCAAACTGGCAGATAGTAATATTTCAAACATTCCATGAAGGTCATGAAGTCAGAGTCTGATGTGCACAAGTGCACCTAAAATCACAGGGCACATTTTTTTAACAAATAATAAATTTTGGATGTTATATTCCATTAACTGAGACACTTACTCAATGAATTAACGTAAAAGAAAATGTTTACATGCTTCCATGACCCACACAGCAAAATTATCAATCAAATGGTTACTAACTCCTGGGTTTTGGCCTTGTAGTTTCTCCACACATGAATCCGTGTAATTAAATCAGTGTTGATAAATATTAATTATTATTTGTGGGGACCACAACAGAGGTAACAGTAAATTCACACATTGCATATTTACAGAAAAATTCCTATGTATACATGTCAAGAAACATTTTAAGAGGGGGCTTATCACAAGCAGAAGGATGGTACTGCAGGGATCTTCTATAAAATAACTGCAGGGGAAAAACAAACGAAATTTCTGGTGGATGTAGACTTCCTATGCAATACTTTCAAAACAGCCATAGTGGGGTCCAGGGACACAATAAAATATACTATCTGTATCACAATACTGGCTGTACAACAGAATTCTGCTGAAAAAAACAGTGGGTGTAGGTGGGGGGTGTTGGGCAGTACAGTGGCAGGTATATGGGACAATGTTCTCTTTATCTGAAAAAGTTCTGCATTTTGAAATATGACGACTGCTTTCAGTATACGTAAGATTAATAATAATATTCATACATAATTTTGTTCCATTTTTATATAAGACTAATGAATGATTTCAACTGTTAGTAATAAAGAACTCATACAAGTTTCTACTGTGCTTCAACTGCCATAGCTTCAAACCATATTATTCAAACATTATACATGCTACTAGTTAATGGCATTTATCAAGGTAAGTACAGTGAATACTTCTTCCAGAATTTATGCAGCAAGCTGAAAGTTCTAGTGTGGAATGCTGCTTTATATCAGCAACTAACAAATATCTTAAATGCACCTATTGTTATTGTGGTATCTCTGGTTCACAGAAACTACTGCCTATGTGCAATTAAGATTTAAATTATTCATTCCTCACCACAAAAATCTGGGGATACCTGTAGCGAGTGAACAATATGTCCGTTTAACAGAACTGTCAAGGACTAACACTTGCATCATTCGACAGTAATGGTGTGAAATACATTTCAGTTATTCTAAAATTCCAATTTTGTATCTTCTGAGCTTGAAATGTCGCCATAAATTTAAATGTGTCAAGACGCTTATATGACATTATTTGAGGAACTTCTTCTGCTGTTACCTTCCAAATCTTATGGTGCTGAGGTCTGTGGCACAAATACTTCGCATCATTTATAATAACAAAGTAAGTATGATGAACAAACCTACACAAACCACATAACATACGTTTAGACGTTCCACATTCGCGCAATATTTACACTTATGTAACAAACCCACAAACTCATACTGATGAAATATGCTTCAGCAACCAAAACAAATCAGTGAATAGTAAAATATGATAAAACATATTTTATCAGTGTGCATCTGTTGGTTTGTTATGTAAGTATAAACATAACATACCTGTTTGTATTTCATACAAAAAGAATTAATGCTAGTGCTGAGCTCGGATATAATCTTGATGTTTCAAACTCCAGAATTCAATCATAACTAGGGAAGTGCAAGCAACATGAACTAGAACTTACACGAATAACATATGTTGCAGTCCAAGATACAACTTCAATGCATGGAATAATTATATTATATACATGATACATATTTTGACACAACTGTCATCTTAAGGTATGTGGGCAAACTACGAGGATTGGGTGCACTAATACGATTCATAAAATAATGGTTACCTAACACATGAATGGTCCAAATGTGTCAGAATTATTAAAATGTAAAGCATTAAATGATCTATAAAACTTCACCGAACTTCACATGCAGCAATGGATTAACTGTAACTGTAATGCAGGCACAATTTTTCTAATGCTTATTCATATGCATATTATAGTGATGTGGCTGCCTTGTAGGATATTTTCAACTATACATAAATATCTACATCACTTACTGTCCAGCTTGCCACCTCTTACAATGTTTCAAGGTAACCCACTTGTTACCTACATTATCATAATTTCATTGTCAGTTTCCTTCTCTTATCTTCTTAATTTTCCGTATTCTGTGTTGTGTTGTTGACATGTTTTAGTGTGAAGGTGTGGCTGTCCTGCATCTCTGTCATACATGCAAAACATCATATAATGCAATCCCAAAAACTTACTGAAAAGTATGTCTGAACTAGTTCAGGTAGTTTGATATGTTCCATATTCCATGCATTAGTTACATATAACAGTAAAGTTTACTATAGACCAACAACTGCACTTTGGTTTTGATACATAGTTTTATTACATAGTGACCACCAACAGGTTTCAGCCAATCATATGGCCATCTTCAGGACTGTAAGTTTTAACAAGAACTATAAGATTTTAATTGTGGAGTGATCCCAACATACTATAAATATAAATATGTACGTATTCTTGCACTTACCACCCCAAAGATGGCCACATGAGTGGCCAAAACATGTTCATGGTCACTATATAATAAAACTACACCATAAAACCAAAGTGTATTTGTTGGTCTACAATAAGTTTCATAAATGGTTCATGTGAATCCGGCTAAACTAATTCAGTCACTCTGAAGATGAAGATAACACATTCCAGTGGCATGTTAGAACAAATCAAAATACAGCGTAAAAAACCCAAAAGATGACCATCATTTGAACAACTGGCATAAAAACCTAAACACTTAATACTATTTTGCAAATAATATTGTTCCAAAGCATTACCAATAATTTGCCCACATGCCTGAATATGACACAAATTGTGTTAAAACAAATAGCATATATAGAATATAAATGTTACATCCATTGAAGTTTATCTTAGACTGCGACAGACAGTACTTGACTGAAAATGCAACATGACACAGAACTACATAATTTACTACATGAAAATTTAGCATTTGTAATACCAGTAACAAGGAAGATGGGACAGTACCTTCCTTCCCCACAAAAAAAGAAGAACAGTTTCATTTGGTGAAAGTCCAAAAAAGCTGTAATGAAACTACATCACAGACATGAGCATTCTACAGTTCGGTGGATGTACAACCACTTTTTAGCACCAATCTTATCACCTGTCAATTTCACTAGTGACAAAATTCTATGACAAAAAAAAATCAGCAGCCACTCAATTATCACTACTCTTTACAGAAATTTGTAATTTCCACAAGCCATATGTAGCCATTAAGTAGGATATAACAACTAAATGATTCACGGTTCAAATATGTTTATAAATTATATACAAATTTAGAATATGACAGGATAGTTCAAATTTATAAAATTACATAATGATATGAATGATATAAATTTTGCTTTTGTGTAACACTGTAAGGAACTTTTCATATCACATACATTACAAGATTTGAAGTATGTGTGAATCACCATCATTATGCATATTTCAAAACAAAGCACAAGCACCTTATACGTAAATTTCAAAATGTAAGGTTTTTAATAAAATTTTAATTTGTTAGTATTTGCCAACATTTACAATTAACGTGAAACTGTTGTCTAAACAATATATAATATACTACAGCATTACTTGAGGCCCAAGCATACTTTGTCACTGCTCATTATTATTCTGCAGAACATCTTGCTTGGCCACTGTACTCATCAATGAAAAATCTACAGTTATACACTTAATTTATAATTTTAAATATATTACACACCAGCAATACACACTGGTATATTGTATTGATTCATTTTTCCTTAACCTTTTGACACCTAATGTCAACTATAGTGGACGTACCGCACCGCTAACCTCTAAAGTTGCATTTTATATATTTATTCAACAAATATAGGTACCGAATATTTTAAACATGGTGTATACTCTCCGTTTTTTTTCTCTTCAAAATGTAGTTTGTTTCATAATTCTAAGGTATTTGGTTCCTGTATTATTCACTTTTATATACAGGGTGTGCTAAAATTAAAAAAAATTATTCCGGCGCCAAAAGGTTAAACCAATCACAAAAGAAGAATTAACAAAATGCACATTAATAGGTTACTATGCAGAATTCTGCTGTTTGATTTTCTAAAAGATGTGTATTTTCTGAAATTATTGTTTTGCCAGAACTGTGAAGTGCAGCCCTCCCACCTACATAAGAGGTTACCAAAAACTGTGTCTCAAAGAAGGCAGAAAGAACAGGGATGGAAGGAGGGAAGGAAAGAAGGAAGGAAGGAATGAAGGAAGGGAGGAAAGTTGGAAGGAAGGAAAGAGTGAAAGAAGGTTAAGAAGAGATAAAGAAGATGCAACGAACTCCATTGTAGAGGATCTTCTTTGCGAAGTCACAATTGAGTTAATCAAAAATTCCTGCTGTTATGGCAAAGAAGACTGATTACCATGATCATGAATACATGCTACTGTACCTTATTCTGAGTCAGCAATTTTCAGTTCTCAGCTTCATAATTTCAACATCTGTTTTAACACTATCCTCCCAACTAGGCCTTGTAATCAAAACTCTTGAGCTTCACTAAAAATTGTTTTCTGTACATGATTCAGGGTTGGAGTTATGTAATACTGAAGTGTTGAAGCAATGAATAGAGGAGAATTTTTTTCTATAGTGCAGACAAACAATACTTCTCAACTGTTTCAAGTAATTAATATTACTGTCTACGGCACTTAATTATAGGTAGGTACAAATGTATTCACCTTAGACAGCTACATGTTTCAACCAAAATGCAGTCAACTTCAGGCTGTACAACCTTTTAAAAAAAAAGAAAAAGAATGAAAGGAAAAAAGACCACTATCTTGTAAAAACTGTACAGCCTGAAAACTGCCGTATGTTGGTTGAACCATGTTGCTGTTGTTGAATGTGAATATACACTTACTTCACAATAATTAAGTTGTGCAGACTATAATATTAATTACATTAAACAAATAAACTGAGTGAGCAATAGGATGCACTTCAACCAAGTGAACAATACTTATGCTGAGCACTATGTGTGCACCATATGAGACACACCAGACTGGGCTGGAGAAGAATCAGAGAGCATTATGGTAACATAACAAAATGGCACACGCAAGGAGTAGGCATTTCCAATTTTCTACACTAAACTGAACAATATAAAAATGTAAGTGTAGGAAAATGATTGTAGCTGATTCTTAAGTAAGCTGACAAAGTCAGTCTGGAACAAGGTAAACAGATGATAAATATCAGGGGTCCATATATATGCCCCACCATTCTTTAATTAACCACCCTAACTGTGAAACTTTTCACTGAAATTTATTCAAATTTTCCTTTTAACACTGTATTACACAATAAGGATGCAGTGTGAAGGATACTGTGCACTTAACCTCTCAGTTGATATCCAGCTGTAAGCAAATACAGTGTACCCAAACTGCACTGTGAAAATTACAAATTTTCTGACAGCGATGGTTGAGTGTAAATCACTAATCTTAAGCTTCACAGATGGACCACCATTAAGTTTTCTTTTTTTTTTAATTAAGTTACATACTAACAATACATTGGGGTGCTCATGGTAATTCTGTAACACACCATGGAAGTATAAACACAGCTATAAAGCATTACTTACACAGGAATGAAAACTGAACCCATGTTTGTGATAAGGAACATAAGTGCATGCACACACATAAAAGATATACACAGTTTCACAAAAGGTTGCACATAGAAGATTACAAAGACAACTTTCAAATTTGAAAATCAGCCACCTGCTACCAACATGGTTTCCCAGACACCTGATTTATCTACTGAGTATGTACTTCAACTATTCCCTCATTTCTCTATCAAATATTGTTAACCAACCCCATGAGGAGGATAAAGAGTAGGAGGAAACAATCAACAATTCAGTACAGCTGTAAGAGCTCAGAGAGAAAACAGTGTTGGCATGTGTGCATGCATGTGTTTTGAAAGTAATAATCCAAAGTCCTCTTGCACATCCCTAGCTCTTCACAAAAGATTAAAATAAAACAATGACTTCAGTGCTGAAGACACCTATACTTTTATGTCCTCAAACAGTACTCAGACTTTTCAAGTAAAAGAAAACACCATATTGACTTCCTATAATAATCAGTACGTTGCCAATCTAAAAAATGGATTCTAAATGTTTAATTCATTACAGCCATGACATATCACACAGAAGACTGCTTTGGCACAAACATAACTGTGGATGTTGAATCTGCAGTACCCTGGGTAGAAACTTGTGACTGATCACCAGATGACAGAGTCTCCACAGCTGATGTAGAGACTTCAACTATTTGTCCATCCCTTACTTCCAAATCAACAGTAACTCTATGCCTCTTTTTGGGCTGTGACTTTCTTCTCTTGGGTGCACGTGTAACTCTCTCTGTAACATTTGATCCATCAAGAGATGAGGAGGTGTCTCCATCACTCTGCGGACTCCTAGCAGCTGCTGCAGTTGAGTAGTATGAATAGCATTTTGATTTGACTTTAGGGCCTGTTATTTGTTGAACAGAATGAGTACATACACTTCTCTCATTTGACCATCCTGTAGGTGCTTCCAGGCTTTGTGACAAGGGTTCTTCTTCTGTTATTCCTTGCCTGGAAACTGCTCTTTCCAACATCCTATCCCCTTCATCTGAATGTGCCGTTGAATAATATGGAGTGCACTTCGGCCTTACAACTTTCACTGGCCTCTCAGAGGACATAACTGGTACTGGTACATCATCAAAAGAGGTATCAACATTGGTTAGACTTTTGGAAGCTGCATGAAATGTAATTCGTGATTTCTGCCCTGATGTAGGCTTTCCCAGTCTGGTAGGACTGCAGTCATCAAGACAAGTGTCACTCTTTGCTCCAGAGTAGTAAGAAGGGCTTCTGGTCCTATTTGGTGAAGTTCTGCTACTGGTAGGGAGATCAGGTACTGATCGCCCAAGATCATCAAGTGAAGTGCTGTCACTCTTTGCATCAGAGTAATGAAGAGGGCACTGAGGCCTAACTGTGCTCGTACTGCTGGACCATTCAGAGAGTGAGAGGCCCATAGATGTGTCTTCACTAAGCGAACTTCCAGTACAGTAATGTGAAGGACACTTTGGTCTCACAGCAACTTTTACAGTGCCATCCAAAGTTGCTGCTGATGAAGACAGACATTCTCCTGACAAGAAGTCATCATCTTCATCTTGAAGTGTGTGATTCTCATCAGTTGAACTACCATCCCCACCAGTCTGATCAGTAGTAGAATCAATAACCATCACTTTGCAAGCTTCCTCTGGGTGAATTTCCATATAAAAAGTTTCCACATGACTTACAACTGGCGTTCCAAACAGGGATGAAGAAGTTGGTGGAGAAGGCCAATCATCATCTGAAAGTAATGGAGGTGGTATGCACATATTACTGGGTGAAGAGCCAGCTGCAGGTGTGTCCAACTTAGTGCCTACATCTGGTGGTTTTATTCTACAAACATCTTCATCTACTGTGGGGCCACCAGAGGGTGGATCTGATGAAAGACTAGGCTGGTGATCACTAGATAGTAATGATTCATCATCTACTGATGGTGATCTAGATGATGGTTTGGTTGAATCATCATCCAAGTCAGAACGTTCCTGTTCTGAGGTTGTACTTCTTTCACTGATACGAGAGAGAGTGCGTGATAAAGCAAACACTCCAGGCCCTCCATAGCCTCCTACACTTGTGATCACATCACCTATACAAGGATAGCCAAACGTAGCTGGAAAGTCTATGGAAGCTGCTCCTTCCTCTCGTCCATTGTTTGACGGGCTTGATGTTGTCTCTTCTTCATCAGGAGGAAAGAATCCTTCCTCCAAACTAGAGCTGCCACTGGATTCAAGCAGAAATGGTCGCCAAGTAGAAGAGAGTTCTACTCTTGCAGGAAGAGCCAAAGATGAGGAAGATGATGCTTCTTCCTCTGACTTACTTCTTTCAGCAACAATTTTATCATCTTTCATGGATTCAGGTGATTCCTCATCTCTACAGTCTTTGACAGATTCAGGTGAGTCAATCCCCACCAGTGGCTTTTGTTCTTGTTTCAAAGTAACTGAATTATCTTTACTTTCATCAACAACAATTCTCTCCTCCCATTTTCTTTTGCTCCTGCCATCCAACTTATTTTCCTGAAGACCTGTGGTCACTTCACCTTGTCTGACCAACCCTACATTACCCTTTATGGACTGCTTATTCCCCTCTTTAAGGTCTAATGACCTTGGTGTTTGCTCTCCAGAGTCAACCAAATTTCCCAAAGACTCTTTCCCTTCACTCATTTTCACTTGTTCTTGTTCCCTTTGAATACTGTGACCACCATTTGATTTTAGTGATACAGGGCTCATCCTTCCATCAACCACTCTCTCCACAGTTAATTCAGAGTCGTTTCCCTCGACAGAACTTGATACTGAGGTCTCCCTACTTACTTCTGTACGCATCAGTGACTTCTCCTTTTCCACAATACATGCTGCAGTTTCTTTAACCTCTTTACTTCCTACTGCAGTCTCTGCCCTATGTTCTTTAGTTTCCAAACTGCAAACAGGAGAATCCTTCTCTTGTGCAAGTATTGTTTTATCTTCAGAATCTGCTTTTAATAAACTATGTGTTTTAGTACCAGAAATGTTTTCAACAGTTCCATTTCCATCTCCTTTCCTTTGACCAGAATTACCCCTGTCCAATTCAATTTCCACAAACTCTTCTGCTTGTTCCAGGGGTGGCTCTATGTTTTGAGCATGGACATGAGAAGATGGTGATGAACTTAAGTTGTCATAATCACTGCATGTATCCGGGCTTCTCCTTTCTTCTTCATCTATATACTGAAACTCTTGGCCTAAATCTAGGGCTCCTTTTAGGGCGTGATCAGCTGCCAACAGTTCTTCATGTATATCCTCAACTGAAACCCAGCGTTCCAGACTACTTCCTTCTTCATCCAAAGGAATAGCAGGAATTTCATCATCGGATGTTGCTACAGCTTCTTCTTTTTCTAAGGAATTATTTTCAATTTTAATAATTTCTATCTGCTGTGCTTTAACCCTCTTATTAAATGTCTCAGGCCCAGAAATTTGCCAGTCCTTTGACAGTAATGTCTGATATTCCACCATTGCTGCTGGAACTATGATGTTCTTTCTGTCAGCTTCTGATAAAGAGGTATCTCGCAAAATGGCAGATACTAATAAAGTTCCAGGAATTTCATTTTTCTCAGGAATCTGAGATGTAGATCCTTCTCCTTTTCTGTTTTCAGGCTGAAAGGATCGCACAAACTGTGACTTGGATGCTGGAGGCAATGAAGTCTCTGACTCAGCTGCACAAATACTCTGTTTCTCTAATGAAATCAGATCAATCCTGGGTTCAATTTCAGATGTTCGTAGAGATGTTGCTTCCACTTTGGCAACTTGTGTTTCAACTTTCATGTCACGACTCTCAGTTTTAGGATATATATGGCTTTCAGATTTTGAATCTGTGGCTACAACTGGTAGACTTGTTTCAGGTACAAATGGTACCCAGGCACTATCATACAATTTCAATGATGTGCTTTCTTTCATGCTTTTTTGATACATCTGCTTAGACATAAATGAGGGATCACTGTACTCAAAACTTTTAGTCACGTGTTTCTTCTTGTTGCTCATTTCTTTAATAACTGCTTCTGGGTGCACAGAAATGGGAAGGTAACCAATTTCAGGAGGTAATTCAATATCATCAAATGTCTGGTAATCACCAGAGCTCCCACCTTTGTCTTTATGGAGAATTTTTTTTCCCTTCTCCTTAAAATCTTGATCTAATTGATAACTTATATTAGAACAACTCTGAAGACAAGAAACTTCTTCTGATATATGGAGTAATTCCTGATGCATATCCACTACAGTATCAGAAACACAACCTTCTGCAGAGCTAAAGCCTGTGTTAGTCATCTTTTTTGCAACATTTTCATGCCTGGTATTATTCTCAGAATCTGTTCCCCGAGGTGATTTTAAGTCGTTTATTTTTTGAGGATGGGACTCTTCAGACTTGTCTTTTCCTGCACATTCTTGTGACTGTTCATTCTTACTACCAGCAAAACACTTAACAGCAGAATGCACACACACATGTTCTCCTATCTGTTCACTCTTACCTTTCAAGAATGCACCTTCATCACCTCTTAATGGCTTCAAATTTGCAGGTTTATACGGTATTTGAGGTCTGGTATTCACGTACACTTCTGAAATACACACTTCAGTTTGCGGTCTGACATTAACATCTACTGGTATGGGTAAATGTTGCATAACTGCACCATTTTGAGGTTCCTGTACTGCTGCGGATTTTACAGGTTCCTCTTTGTTTGACACAACTGTTTCCTTCTCATTTTCATAAATTACTTTTACCTTATCTAAAACAGAAGAAGCATCCTTCCCCACAAATCGACAAGCAATTTCTGGAGATAAGAACTTCAAGTTAACATTTTGAGGTGGAAGACCACATTTTCCTAGTTGTGATGAATCTAGAACACTGTCAAAAATCACTTTATCCACTATATTAGATGTAGTATGGTTCCTCAATGGCTGAGCTGTCTGTCTTTGAGGTTCTTGTTCTAGCTGTTTGTCTAATAAATTTTGAGTATTTTCTTCTGTAATACCATTCTCATCTTCTATAGTAGACGGCAGTCGTTTTGCTACAATCTCCAGAGGCTTCACAGGAACTGACTTTCCAATGCCATTGTCCAAAGTGTCATCTTTGCTTGAAAAAGCATCAGCAGGTGGAAGGCGATGAACAGCCACAACTGCAGCATCCAAGGACTTGGCTCGACGTGAAGATGCAGGAGATCCTATCTGATGAACTGGTGAAAATGCAGAGCCTTCTGACAGACCAAGTCGAGCTCGTGCAAACAGAATGGGAGAGCGTTCACGCTTACGAGGCAGCAATGGTGCTGCAGGTAATTCAGCTGAAGGTCCCACTTTACTTTTCCTTGGGGCTGCTGAAGATTTTTCCCCACGTTCATCATCATTACTTATAATATGCCTAGGTGCAAAACCAGGTGTCACTGCACTTGGTACCTTGGGGACTGTATCCAGATTTTTGTTCTTAGTTTTAACTACCTGTGCTGAACCACAAATAACATTCGACTGCACTGCCACTTCTGATATCTCATCATCATCTGTACCAACATCCTGTGAAATATTAACTTTGGAGATTTCCATTGTGTCACAACGAGCAGCATCACTTCTAACAATCTGCACAAATGTGTCTGCACCATCATACCTTTTTCCTACTTTTTCTGCCATTTCAAGGCAACCATAATTATCAGAACTCTGTAGCTGAGGTACCTGCACACTATTTAATGTTTTATTTTTCTCCATTCTACCTAACTGACCATCATGTTTATCCTCTAGCACTAACATCATTTCTGATTTATGTGCTTTATAATCATCAGTCAACATTTCTACTGGATGGGGTACTGCAAGTTCTTGGGTAGGAGCAGTTCCATTCATTGCATGTCGTTTGTGCAATGTATATGGGATGTTATATTCACTATGGCTTACAGCCATAGTGGTGGCATAATGTGCAGATTCACCTCCCTCCCCTTCATCATCTGACTCCCCACTATCAGCTGGAGACACATCTATTGATTTCTGATGGGTTAATACACGCCTTTTCCTCTTACTACTACCCTTTGTCCTAAAACTACTAGTATGAGGGTCACTTTTTGCCCTTTCAACAGGAGTGTGAGAATTACTTACATTCCTACCACCACTGATGAGTACCTCTTCTCTACTATCAAAACCTATGACTAACCCTGGCTTACATTTGGCATTGTATTCTAGAAAGTGTGTCTGTGCTTGTTTGCTAATTCCTGTGTGGGTAATTACATCATTTTCTCCTGTAATGTGTTCATCTGAACTATACATACATTCCTCCTCTCTGGTTCTACGTTTGTGTTCATACTGTACACATGCCACACTCTCTTCATCCCTAACAGTCTTTACTGCTAGATCTGTGCCATCAAAACCCTTACGTTCATGTGGTTGAAACTGTACCAATTGCTCCTGCAATGATGGTTGAAGTCTACTATCTATTGTTACATTTCTGTCACCTAACTTAAAGTCCAGAACCTTTCCTTCATTAATATCAGTGCCTATACTCTGCAATTCAACTAACACACCCTCAAGATTAGATTCATCACCCGTTGGTGTAACGTAAGTTCCAGAACCTACAGTTTCAATTTCATCCATCTGAAATACAGCCATATCATCATGGCCAATCCCAGACGTTTCATGAACATCATCCATTGGAAGGATGTCTCCACCAGATTCGAGACTGCAGGATCTTGTCCCTGCGAATGACTTGACCCTGCGTCTCACTGCATCCCTCCCCTCATCATCATCCTCTTGCTCATCATCCCCTTCCTCCTCTCCCTCACGCTCCAAGAGCTCATAAGAATCATGTGAGAGGTCATCATGTGAGTACAGAATTTCCTCCTGAGACCCTGAGTCCATCCCACCAGTTGTCAGCAAGATACATTCACTTCCTGCTTCCAACATTCCCCCTGGCTCATCGCCACCACCACTTTCTGTGGAGAGGCTTGAAGTTGTGCCAGGATAACTACTTGAGTAGATCCTGGTATCAGAAACTGTACCAGAACCCCGGTCAACTGAATGTGTTTTACTCCCTGCAGCACTATAACATACTCGCCGACTATCATCATAACGTGTGATGGGAGATTCTGTAAGACGCTCCTGTCTGTACACTGGTTCATAATACACCCTTCCATTCCTTACAGGATCCATACTAGTACTCCCTTCTTGTCCCTTTTCAAATCTACTGTCAGTGTGCAGATTCCTGCAGCTGGCACTCCTCTGCCAGTCATGCCTACACACAAACTGGTTAGACTTCCTGTCAGATTGCTGCATACGGTTAGAAGCATTATATTTAGATTTGCTAGTGTTAGAGCGAG
>Ga0131853_10006540_pt1 | contig 21048 bp, 11 predicted proteins | sample TergutLab28metaG_FD_92764 | JGI IMG/M metagenome (GOLD analysis project Ga0131853, IMG submission 92764) | Labiotermes labralis P1 segment gut microbial communities from Petit-Saut dam, French Guiana - Lab288 P1 (version 2) (version 2) | ecosystem: Host-associated > Arthropoda: Insects >...
AAAGGTAAATACGCTGCAATGTGCGCTGAAAGTCGCTCGGATTTCAGCAGTGAGCATGGCTCCTTTTAAGATGCTCTACGCTGTGCAATGGCAGCAGCTAATGGAAGGACATGAGCAATGCGTATAAAGAAAACAGCGTATATTCACGGGTTGATTACTACTTATAATAAATAAACACACACACACACAACATTTAAGTCTGGAAAACCAAGAGAAAGAGATTTGACAGCCTTGGCGTAGGTGCAGTATAATATTAAAACGGTTATGAAATAAATAATTGTGGTACTTGAGGTTGTGGGCTGGATTTACCCGGTTGATAACAACGTACACAGATGAACTATTTTGAAAGCATAGCAAACAGTTGTGTTCTACAGACACGCGAAATGCTTCTTGACGTTCTTCGCATTTGTAAGCTCCATGGAGTCATGAAACAACCAATAATTTAATTACAGCTGTATTAGCAAAATCTTGGCGCTCAGAACTGGAAATAAATCAAGCAAAAGTTACTTCACTTCGAAATATTTTTATTAACTTCGAAGCCCTGCAGTTAATATCCGCCTGTTTTCAAACAAATCCCACACCTCTATGGGCATTTATCGCAACCGCAGTCGTGCTACAGCCCTTGGACGGCAACCTCTATCAAGATTTAAAACGGAACCCAATGGGCGTATCAACAGGTGGCGAAATAACGCTCCTGTGAGCACACCTTCGTCATAAGCTGCGGTCATCCGTTTGCACCGCTTCGCGGTCGTGTTGTGGTTGTGGGATTTACCTCTGGGAGTCCAGTGTTCGATGTTACTTGTGAAACAAGCAATAACAACCTAATTTGACGTTGTACCGATAATTGGCATTGAAGCTAAAACGTTAACTGCAGTAATGCTCAGAGGACACTAAGCGCTATGGACTTCGAAGGGTTTCACTCAGACCCAGGCTGTAGCAGAAGAGCACAGTTTCCTCATAATTGTTAATAGCCATGTACCAGAGAAGACGCTGTCACCAAAGCACCCAAACTTTCTAAAAGAATAGAAAGCTAAAGTAATTCTCAAATTTATTAGATTTAAAAAATGTATACCTGATTTTACTCAAGAAAATGTACTGAGTTTAACATTTTGACATGTAGCTATAGTGAAGCTATTTATTTGATGTTCATAGGGCCGTGCATCGTAATATACTTCTATAGTGTCTCAAATTTATTTTATACGAGTAACATTCTACATATTTCGGGCGGTCTTTCCGTCCATCATCAGAAGGTAAAGACTGTACATACTGCAACAAGCATATGTCAAACATACTGCCGACTGCAGCCTGTAGAGGGTTACTCCAATAAAATAAATTTGAGACATTGATGCATCTGGTTGGTTTCACTATAGAAGTATATTAGGATTCACGGCCCTATGAAAGTCAAATAAACAGCTCCACTATATCTACATGTCAAAATGTTAAACTCAGTACATTATCTTGAGTAAAATCAGGTATAATTTTTTAAATCTAACAAATTTGAGAAATTACTTATCGGCTGCAGTCGGCGGTATCTGTCTGACATAAGCCTGTTGCTGTATGTACAGTCTTTAACTCCTGATGATGGAAGGAAAGACCGCCCGAAACATGTAGAGTGTTAATCCAATAAAATAAATTTGAGACAGTGATGCATCTGGTTGATTTTACTATAGAAAGTTATTTATTTCTGTTCACATTAATGTGTCGCAGGAACAGAACCTTAATGTGTAATGGATTTAACTGGCTTATAATAGCAGCCATTTCTCTGGCTTTTGTCAATGTTTATGAATAAGTTGCTTGACTATAGGCGAGAAATTACTTAATATTTCGGCTAAAATCATGGCTTCAAGAACCGCACCTTTACAAAAAAAACTAGTTACAGATGTATGAAAGCGTTCCCAAGTTGGGCACATGCACGCGCATGTACGCAACTTACACAGCAACAAACGAGACAGGAGGTCAAGAAACAAAATTGAATGGCGTAAATTTCGTAACCAGTGTGCAATAATTGTGATCATATTAGAAGAAATCGTCGCCGATCGTATGTCGCTTGTTTTCAGTGTTAAAGAAAATCTTGACGGCCAAATTTAAAGTTGCTCTACATTCGAATACAACTGTGACGCAATGGCTGATATACAGAATATGGAATTTTAACAACGGAGAATAAATAAGATCGTCTTACGACAAGAAAAATTCCTAAAATTGTGGTGGGAATAAGTGATAAATTAAATGAAATATAAACTTTTCACTTTGGAGTTTCTGATAAAAAATCTAAAATATATGCATTGTAAATTTATCTCGTAACGGAATATCTTACGTACCAAAATATAGTAAATTACGCCAATTCCACCATCGCATTATGACTGTTCATATAATTCTATGGGTTAGACTTAATAAGATAGGAAAGCAAGTTCAAATCACGTATATATAGTTATAAATCGAGAACATATGTCACAACGCAATGACATAAATGTGGTAGAGCCAAAAATGGCTGCCACGGAAGTACAGCACTTTGCATGCAAAAGAAGTTACAAGCAGTGGGGCCTTTTGGAAGTTAAGGTTAAAAAATAAGGCAAACTGAAGTTGGCCTGGAGACTATGTCAGAGAAGAAGCAGTTCCCTCAAGAGACTGCATTAATATTAACGGTGTGGTCTTTTCGAGGTCCCGAAATCCTCTGCACGAGTTCTATCAACTTTCGTCTGTGGCATCTTCTGCATCTTCTTCTTTCAAACTGTGCAGAAGAATCTGTTAATGTTGTAGTTTTGCCTCGTCGTCATTCTGTCTGCCGTCCGTGCAGCAAGCAACCTTTTGAAAACTTGACAATCTATAAACACAGAGTGGGCCTCAGTGTTCAAAAGTTAGCTATAAGAATGTTCCAGATTGTAACACAGCATAGAGAAGTCAGAGTGACGGGAAAACTATTTTCAGGTCTCAAAGTTAGGACTGAAAAAAATGCAAAACCCATAATTTAAATCAAGAAATCTGCTACTTTCCCGAAGAGTCTTCCCTACAAAATTTCTCTGCGCATCTTTTATTTCCACATGCCAAGACAACAGTTGTCCTATTCGCGTTTCAGTCTCCTAACAATAGCGGCTTGTATAAACAATGACGTCCCATGATGTACTGTAACCTAAATAATCACTCATCTAAATAATTTCGAAACAACTCAGCGCTAGGAATTCGCCCATCGTCCAGGGTTTAAAAAATATGTAAAAAGTTCAGTAGTTCTGAGAAACTGAATTATTTCGCCTTTATTTCCAAACACACGCATTTCTTCACAGTACGTAAGAAACAAGAATGCAATAAAACGACCATCCAGTCCATGTAAGGTCTGTGCCATTGATGTGTCTCCTGTTCCTTTCATATTGAAATTTCTGTTATTCACGTACTTTGTTCAGAATATTCCCAGATATAATTCTGAGCGAAAAAAAAATCCTGCAAACTCTCTCTTCGTGAAAGAGATTCTATGACAGCTCTTACAATTCGCTACGATATATTGCTTCCAGTCTTTCAATATGCGCATTAAAATTTTCTTTATAATTTTTCATTCAATGCTTCAATGTTTACAGCGTTTTTAATTAATGAGTGCAATAAGAATTATCATTGACATTGGGCAAGCTAAGGAGTCATTTCAGTTTCAGTAACTTCGCAACATGTTATTTGAATTTGCTACATTTGACTCAGTTCGATGATGACAATTTTATTTTTCGGTAAATTGTCGGTTTTTTCTAGTTAATCTAGTTTACCGTATTCATTTTTGTAAAATGTGCTGCCGAGTAAGTGGGAGGCCATATGCATGCAAACAGTGTACTGGCGTGACATGTGGTAGCTACTGCAAGACCAGCAAAAGATCCGCAAACGTTGTAGAAAATGTTTACTATCTTATTAGCCATTGAGCAGAGTTTGTCTTGATCAACTGAAAGGGTTCAAGTAACCTACAGATAACGTTACCTTGTTCAATACTTCAGAAGCCTTGATCCGTTGTGAGCCAGCAGCAAATACAGTCCACACGTTCGCATTCCATTTCCTAAAATACATTCCGTTTTCTTCGATAAATATCGGCATTTCATGTTTATCCCTAAGTCTGTATTTATAACCCGCCAATTCAGCCTTGACTTCCTGATCCTAAAACGCAGCCTATCCGGTGAAACAAATTATGACGCTGCGCACTATGTACTTTTCTTCACTACTCCGTCACATCACCTTTATGGGGCCAAATGGCGACAGATTAGACGTTCGTAAAACAAAACGATCTCAGATTCTATTTTATTAAAATGGATCCAAAGAGAATACTGTCCATTCCGAGGACAGTTGGAGCGGAACACCTCCTTCATACTCGGTAGATACGGTGACAACATAACCTCGGTAAATACCTCTAAACAACAGGAAATGTTATATTTATACGCAAAACTTTAGTGTGAATTTTCATTCATTCATCTACCGTATGTATGTCTTAGTTAAATTCCATAGTGCATTCCGTAATTCCAAGTAAAAGAGGGGGTACTTTCTGCGGTGAATACCTCTGCATGCTCAATATGCGTGACCCTTAAATTTAAAACAGAGAAGGAAACATGGACAACTACATAATTATTTTCCTCATTATCCTAACCTAGCTTTTCCAGAGCTTATCAAACTCTTTTTTTCGTTGTTACACCGTGCATGTTGTTGAGTTACTCAATTATTATACCAACTACTGCACATATATAAAATTTATAAAATTTACACATTAGAACATTAAAAACGCTCCGACATGTTTCGGTCCTAGAACCGAAACATGTCGGAGCGTTTTTAATGTTTTAATGTGTAAATTTTATAAATTTTATATATGTGCAGTAGTTGGTATAATAATTGAGTAAATTATCAAATTCTATTGTAAAAAACCTGTTAGGACAGAAGTGGGTTATATCCACTCACGCGCAGAGCTCAGAATAGTGAGTGAATACTCTCAGAGAAAGTTAAATTTTCCTCTTTGTGTAATTAAGTCTCACGTCATGAAGCTGTGCGTAGCTCCACACCTTCTTATGCTCGACATTACAAGAAATCGAGTGGTCAGCCTCAAGTGCTGGTCATTTATGTCCGGAGAAAAAATGTTAGAACCTGTTGAATGGTGGCTGGCTGTATCCCAGGGCTGGTTTGGACGCTTTGGGGAAGAACAAATTCTCTTATTGCTGTTGGGAAGCAACCTCTTTGCGGCGATGAAGAAGAAAAAGAAGAAGAAGAAGACGAAGAAGAAGAAGAAGAATATTTCACACAGAAACAATCAAATAGTGATAAAGGTCAAACCAAACTGCCTTTTAAGTTGCATAGCTTCTCAGAAATGACCGGTATTCGAGTGGGGAAACCTGATCCTGCCCGTTCAATGATCCTAATAGCCATGTTGTGTTGTCAGAATGGAACTTTCTCCCTGTCACGACAGATGCCAAAGGTTTAGGCTTCTCAGGTACAAACCACCTCGGAACTGAATTATGCACTACATATGAGGGATCTTCTCCAGGTTTGATGGGTGTGTGACGCATACCGTACATGAATTCATTCCAAATATGTGTTCATACACGCGAGATTCAACTGCGAGGACAAGCTGTTATCTCCGTGTCGTTCTGTAAAGCTGCCGCCCAACTTCTTTGTACCTGCACTCGCGGAGCTGCTGTGCTGACTCTCAGCACGCCGAGTGCGAGGTGTGTCGCCGGCGTGCGGGGTAAGAGGAACCTGCAGTCGTATATACGGAATGGCGTGCTGCTTCTGCTAAGTACAGCTTACCCAGTTTTTAAGACTGTTAGGTCAGAGAGTGTCGCGCAACGAAAAATTTATCGTGTTGTTAACCTTCCATTATTTCTTACTGCATTTTAAATAATACTCGTATTTAGACAGAGTGCTGTCTCCCTTCATCATTCTACAGTGTTTTAAGGCCGATTATAATGGCCGAAAACACAGTTATTAAAGAACTATCAGATAATCAATTTTCTGTGCTCCTGTTACACGATAAATAAAGAATAATGAATAAAGGTCGACCTACTCCACCATTTCCCAATTTAATAACTCATCATTAAACTGAGAACAATATACTTACTTATTTACTCCATGGTGCAGAGTCCTTCTTGAAAAGCCAACTGGTTTGCAGCTAGTCAAGCAATTCCCCGCATTTCCCACGGATCCCGAAGGTTCATTACCGCACTCACAAGCGTCCGCCACCTGTCTATCCTGGGTCAGCCCAATCTAGTCCATATACCCACATCCCACCTCCTGGAGATCCATCCTAATATTATCCACCCATCTACGCCTAGGTCTCCCCAGTGGTCTCTTTCCTGAGAGAACAATATACAAGGCATAATTGTATCTCTCTGTATGACAATGTTGACTGGTTAGTAGGATGTGCAACAACAAACAAACTTGACTGTTAAACCCATTTACTTTTTTCCAACAGATATGAAGTATGGAATAAACAGGGCTTCGTCCATTTTAATCACGTCACGTGCGTAGCAAAAACACTCAAAATCACAAATTCATGTGCACCTTTATCTACAGTTAATATTATTGAAACAAAAAAGGTTGACCTGCTTCTCGACGCTCAAGGCAGAACCCACATAATCAGGTGTAAAGTGACGAAGAGCAGAGTAATATTACGCCGGTTTATGGATGCTGCGTGTTGTTTAGCTAATAAACAACTTCCGTTCCTGAGACATGATGAGTCGTCCACATCCGTACACAAAGGAAACTTCTTGAAGTTTCTCAATCTGTTGAAAAATTGTGACCCACTGTTTTAAAACTATCAGAATTAAGCCACTGTCATGTAATTTCAAATGCAAATTAGTTCTGTATTTCATGACATTCACTATTCCAGAGTTCAAACAATTCTAACGACTTGCATTGAATACAGAAATTTACTATTTATTTATGTTAATCAATTATGTTATGGAATAACCAATATTAAGTTAGTTGACACTAGTAAAATGAAGTTTGTAGTGTACTGCCTTAAAAATTCCTAACGAGAAGTAACCTAATGCTAACAGGCAACACACATTTGTTTTCATCGCAACAGAAGCCACCACATTATATGCCCTATACAGCTCACTATTCGGAATGAGCATTCACAAATAAAGTCATGTTTCCTCTCGATCTGTGAAGATATGGTGACACAAAACTAAGAGGCAAGTTCTAAGGTCCGCAACTAAAAGTGGAGAAGGCACTGTTTTAAGCTGTTCATTTCTTATAATGACAGCGAGTTTACCGGTGTTTATCTTTTCTGTTTGCATAAGGTTTTTATAAATGAGCGCGCCACAGCACTGAACATACGACATTGGCCTGACTGGTTGACAGCTGTCCGAAGGAAAGTCTATCGATTATCGATTTTTCAATTCAAAAGGCTTTTTAAGCCATCGAATTGTACTGTGTTGCAAAGGGGTGTCCTTTTGGTACGTCACACAATTTTATAAAGTCGATGATTGGTAAGGATTTGTCAAAGTGAGACCTTTATGAACGATATTTTGAGATTTACAGATCATGAGGTAATTAACATGACTGTGCGACATGGCTAAATGAAATTTGGTTCCTTAAGGTTCTCCAAATATAAATCTGATCCATATCCGTTAATTTAATGCAAGTAAGGTTAAAGGTAAAGTGTTCCCTTTACAGGCCCGGTGTAGCCCAGCGGGTGGGTAGAGGTATAGCTCTACTCTTCCATGACCGCAGCAATAGAAGGAGGTGAGTGGTAAGTAGCACGCCCCGGCCGCACTTTACCCCCGGGAGAGTCACGGTACCCATTTTACAGGAGGCTGGGTGGGCCCCAGGGCCGGTCTGGACGGGCGGAAAACCTCGTCCCCACTGGGATTCGATCCCAGACCATCTGGCCCGTACTCAGTCACTATACCGACTGAGCTACTCGGCCCACAATTTAATGCAAGTAATATACACAAATTACAACATATACTGTATCCGAGGTTCTGAGTTTTTCACGACGGTGAGATTTTTTGTGTAGTGACAGGGTACACTCGTGGCTGGATACAAATATTTCTAAGAAATCTGTTCCCTTCATCGGTATGGCTGAAATGAAGAGCCTAGTATACGGAACAGTGCAAGAGATCAGGCCAAGGAGCACAAGAGAGAAGAATCACACACACCGTGAGGGGGTTGAGGTAGTTTTCTGTCCAGACGGTTGGAACGCGAACACGAATGGCCCTTCTCGCGGCAAGGGTACAGGAGGTGAAGTTAAGACGCAATTTGTCCTCAAACAGGACCTTCTTTCTTTCCTTCAGACTGAGAATAAAAAGTTTCTACATTCTGCTGAGACAGAAATTTTATGTCAAGTTTTAGAATGGGCTCGAAATAATCCGCCAAGATGCGGTCCGCCGGTCCCAGTGGCCGCGCGGTCTAAGGCGTAGGTCTACGGCCGCTCGCCTGCTGAGATTGTGGTTTCGAATCCCACCGGGGGCATGGATGTTTGGTCTGTTGTGAAGTGTTGGGTGCTGTCAGGTAGAGGTCTCTGCGACGAACTGATCACTCGTCCAGAGGAGTCCTACCGATTGTGATGCGTCGTTGTGTGTGATCTAGAACAAAACTTCAAGAATGATGAGGAGCCAGAATAAAGCAGGCTGAACCGTTGGGCGACGCCTGCAGCAAATAGACAACGTAGCAGTTTAGGAGAGAATAAAATACCTAGTTAGTCTCCAAAGACTAGGCGGTATCGTGAAAGATACAAAAAAAAAAAGATGCGGTCCCTTGCGTCTGAAATGGCGTGTCATTTAGCTTGATGTGCTGGCCCAAGTTTATGCTTCCTTTGTCATGGGTGACTTCTGTGGCAGAGATAGCTAGAAATGTCGATGATGCTATCGGGACCACAAGACAACGTTCTGTTGATAATCAAGTTGCATGGGATTGCGTTTTCAGCAACGATGCTTTACTGGCTGCGGCGAGGCCTGGGTGTGATACACGTTCTGTACTATTTTACGACGCTATACCAACTGTTGGAAGTTTATGGTTTCGGTTACAAATGAAATAGTATTATAAATTAGGCGGGAAAAGCAAGGCGAGAGGAAGAAGTAAAACTACAGAGTTAATAATCTACATCTTGATTGTCTGAGAAGATACGTGAAATTCAGTCCAGACGAAACTGTTTGGATCTGTGTCAACCACTCGTGCGGAGACAAATCAAATGAAACGCTCACTCTAAGTTACGTAACATACGCTTCCCAAACATATGATCTGGCTCTTACAATCGAGTTCTTTTTACAGCGCTGTTCTAAATTCCAGGGGCTCTAGTGCTTTTTTCTACATGGACAGAGAGTCCCTTATTGCTGTGCCTCTCAAATATCCTTCCACCATCTCTTATATTGATTGTTTCTGCAACAAGTGAGCCTCAACACTGTCGGGCAAACAGCCAACGCTTTACGAAACCAGGCCACCTCAAGCCGACCTGAAGGAAGCTGACCAAAGAGAGATATTACGACATCGCAAACACGTAAGCCGGAGAGAAAGATAAAAAGTAGAAAGAAACACAAAATAAAGGAAGGGATAAAATAAACAAGAACGATATGCAGATGAATGAAAGTTACATAAATGGCAGTAAGAATAGCAAAATCCCCGCACTGCATTACAAGAACAATCCATCAGATAGTAGTAATATGGGCAAATGACCTTAGGAATGTTTTCGTCACCATCTTGCCTGTCTTTTTACCTCTCTTCAGAATTGTGTTGGCAATATGGACACTTAAAGCGAACTAATTCTACATACACTTTCATACCGATTATAAATGCGTGAGATTCGGATACAACCCCCCTCGCCCCACTATGTCGTAACAAGGAACGAGGTCTCTAATATCGTTTCCACACAAAATTCCTTGATCAGGTGTCACTAATATTTCAGAGTCTTGGTTTCCAACTGAAAGCAATCTAACAATAAGGCTGTGCGGAATTGGCAAGCAGCAGCAACCATGTATATCTTAACAGGGTGTCCTGCGAACACGTAAGCGACCTTCTTCTTTCATGGAAAAAATTCTGTTGTTGTTGTTGTCGTCGTCGTCATAGTTGGTGGTGGTGGTGTTATTGGTAACCACCTGAACGATTATCAGTTTCTAAAGTCTTCGGTGCATAGCAGATAATTAACGAGCCATCTTAGAATGTACTGTAAATAATCCCGTTACGCTTTATTCTTCAATAAGATTCATAATAGATTTAGCTGGGAGTAAAACATGTTTAACCTTTCTACGCCTTGCATCGCCCTCACATCTCCCAAGAAGGGCCGATGCCTATCACACAAGGACGTAACCGTCAGACAACTCAGGGGTGTTCTACGCGTGCGTCCATAGCGTCGATCTCTTTCAGGTCATGAACCGACTCCATCCTTCTGTTTAGCGCCATCTAATTAGGCACAACTAAAGCAAAAGCAGCCGCGAAGGGCGCCCCGAATCTCGGTGGTGGGACATAGGATTGTACCTTCAGAACAAAGACTTAGTAACCGCTTTAAAAAAAATATTTCTCTTTCTCACCACGTCAAGAGCTTTCTTGCACTTACTACAGTCCATTAATTCGAATGTGAATTATTTTTTATACGATGTAGCAACAGTTGTGGCAAGAATTTGCACAGCCTCGGTTAGACTCCTAACTGAATTTGCTTTTGGAAAAAAATCAGTCCTCAAAAAAATGAGGTCAATCGCTCGATCGCACATAGTTTGTCTTCCAGCTACCCAGTTTGACCTTAATTCCTGGACGTGTAACGAGTCAGTCCGATCTCGCTGCTGAAACATCTCTGCAGCGCGTTGTCCATTTTGAACAGACAGACGCGTTATAAACCGCTATTAGAATCTTAGCTTTTAGGACCGTGCATCATCTTGATAGTTGAATAAAGAGAGACCAACTTGATGTCACTTGCTTTATTATTTCATTATTTACTGCTCAACATGTTTCGGATGTTAATACATCCAACCTTAGGAGCTTGCGACTTATTTGATGAGTTATTTCATGGGTTGTATTGTTCTGGTTCGATGTGTGTTGGTGTTACGTTGTGGTTTGGCTGGGGTGGTGTGGTATCCGGACGCAGGATTAAGCCTGCATACGGATACCACACCACCCTAACCAACTATAAATAACTCATCAAATAAGTCGCAAGCTCCTGAGAATGGATGTATTAACATCCGAAACATGTTGAGCAGTAAATAATGAAATAATAAAGCAAGTGACATCAAGTTGGACTCTCTTTATTCAACTCTATTAGAAATTTAAACATTCAAAATGTCGACAACGAGACCGCAGACTGCTGGACTGAAGTATTTTGTGATTTTCCTCAGTTTCTTAACGTCAATATCGGGAATAAATTAAAATAGACAACGACATCCTCTCTTCATGACCGTGCATAATTGAAATCCTATTGCCTTCATATCCAACTGGTCATTTCAGAGTTATTCTTGTATAATAACATAAACAACCAACTAGATGCAACAATAAAAATTTATTATTAATTTCAATCAGCTCAACATGTTTCGGGCGATAATTTCGCCCATCCTCAGGAGCACTAGACTGTGTTTACACCTTGTGGCATAATGCATCGTAGAAGTTGCCTGCTGGTGACCTTGTCACCAGCAGGCAACTTCGCCCGAAACATGTTGAGCTGATTGAAATTACTAGTAGTTTTTTATTGTTGCATCTAGTTGGCTGTTGATGCTACTGTATCACAGATGCACGGTCACACAAACATAAAATTTATTCGTGTATATTTAAATTACTGCTAATCTGAACAGCGACATTGTACATCACAATAGGTTTCGCGAATTGTATTATCAGTTCTGTGATAGTGAAATACGGCGAATGCGACTGAGGTGGGGAAGACAAATAATGTATCATTGTTCCGGTGCGAAGATAATTTACAATACTTCTACTTCGAACAGAGGAAAGGACGTGTTATGTAGTAAACAGGCTCAAAATGCTGTGACATGGTGGTCTTTGGTATTATCAGTGTGAAAACTTCGGATTTTGCTACAAAAGTTTCAGTTAATCCAAACCTTAGATTAAAGAGATGGAAAAACTATCAAATTTTTATTCACGATACCCAGCTACTGGATCCAGATTCGAAGCTGAGGCTTCGCAAATGAACGCAGAAATAAAACCAAATCAATGACGATCGATGTTGACTCTTCGTATGAAATTCAGGTGATATATTTTAAAATGAGACCGAATGCAGTATAAGTTGAGACATTCCCGTAATATTCTGAAAGGACCGGGACATCCACACGTCTCTCTTCATGTAAAATTGCAACTACAAAGTGACGAACACGCTCTGCTATGAGGTAGGTCTGGCTCGGAGGCAGGAAGGTGCGCTTCCAGTTGGGTTGAGGTGACTTCACTGCAATTCGAAACCAGGTCTCAAGTTTAGTGTGCATACTGACGTTCCACTAAACTTGCATCGTTGAACAATGAACCCGCAAACGCAAAGACACGTTCAACGCTCATATCACTCAGACGACAGAATTACGATGCACATTTGCTTCCTCGACATAAATTCTGGAAGTGGACACTAAAAGCAGAACAGAATACATTGCAGACCTCCATTCTACAACTTCTTACATTCTCCGCTTGAGTGCGTTGCCTCCTTTGGTGCAGAAAGGAAACCTTTCACTACCGATGTCCACTGTGCAGAAAGTAATTTGACACAAAAACGGAACAAGGTGCAAGTTTAGAGAATTTGGCTTTAATGATATTAATTATCGCCGTGTCTTCGACAGCTCAGAAAAAAGTAAGAAGTTCCTTATTTTCTTATTACTCTCAAATACTCAATGAAGTAATCGAATCCTAATAAAATTGATGCAGCTTGCAGGAATAGTGCGATAGCTCGTCACGAAGTCGAAATATTCACCGCACTTTAAACATATTTTTCAAGTATTACTTCATGCATTTATGTACTTGTATTTGCCATGTTAAGTGGGTGCTTTCTGAGCAACGCAAGACTCATCCTCAGAACGCGGACGAACAAGAAGGCCTTAAGTGTGAACTTTCAAACACAGCCTACCGAATAATTCGGCGCGCAGAAGACGTTCGCAAACTTGGAGTTTGAAAAGGAGAATAACATCTTGTCGTACAATATTTGCTTGAACTACAGCTGTTCTCTGATTTTCCGACATTTGTGAGCATGCTAACAAGTCTTCTAATTGAACGAAATGCTGGGAAAGTCCTCCGAGGTTGAGTTACTCAAGGACTTCTCTCGATTGAATTATTATTATGTTTATATTAATAAATATCACGCAGAGAAAAATTGTATTATAAATACTCTGGTTTATGTTCTAGACACTACTTGCATCCTACTTATCTCCTAAATCATCAATGGTTAAAAGTGAAATTCTGAAATTCAGGGAAAGTGAAAGACTGAGGTCTCTGCCCGAATTTTACGAGGATGTAAATTGCCTGGATAATACTTATAAATGCTGTAGTAGATATAAAACCTTGTGGCCTGAATTGGAGGCAGAATAAGCAACCAAAGTCTAGAAGTCAAATATAATTTTACGAAGACAATGGACGTCCGCCCAGTAAAACTCTCACACATTTATTAAACCGGGACTTCTGAAACCAGTCGACTTTATCAGCGCTACGCCCGTGAGGGAAGAAGCAAAGAAGAATGAATTCTACATTCTTATGGGTAATTACTGTACTCAAGAACGCCATATTTCCCTTACCTGTTGAACCACCAATACTGGAAACCTCGCTCTGTTCAGTACAGCTTTAAGTGCAAGTATACCAACAATTAATTTCTGTATAAAAGTTTCTGTAGTGTAATTTTTTTCAGTGCTCCAGTGTCAAATGCACTTCTTTGAGTTAAAAGGTGAAATTTTTCATGTCGTTAGTAAAGTAACGCACCATGTCGACGTATAGGGAATGGAGCATATCTCCACTCCTTCCTGAACCTGGCGTTAAGTGACGTGAGTGATCAGTTTTACACTCCGGACGCTTCACCCCGGCGAAAGAACTTCGAGGAACTTGGTGCCCATTGCAATCTCCTCTTGGGGAAAACCACTAAAAAGATCTAAAGTAGTCTCCATTTCATCGCAAAATAATAAGAGCCGAACTTAAATTCATAATGTCCACAAGCTACCTTTTTCTGTCGTATCGCACATGGGTTAGGGGTTCTTGACAGCTGCCATACTTAACACAGATCACGTTCATCTTTACCCGTATCTGGCATCACTACACTGCAAAACGTAGTTCTTCTTAGCAGCAGGATTTTACTGTTCAGTTTATAAACAGCCCAAAATCAAATTACGCCCAACTGTACGCAGACAGAACGCGATGTAACGTAAGTGTATTAATTCAAAGACCCAACACATTTTTAACGTTGAGATGCATAAGTTTTCCCTGCTTTAAATTTTAAAACACTAACTATTCGGTAATAGAAAATATCACTTTTTATAAACAATAGGTACACCTATTAGTCAATAACACAACAATTTTTATTCTAAAGATGTTTAATAATGGATGATAGTTACTAAATATTTCGGCCTATTCCGGCCATCATCAGGTATTCATCCGAAAGTATGGTGGTAGTGCTATAAAGCACTACCACCATACTTTCGGATGAATACCTGATGATGGCCGGAATAGGCCGAAATATTTAGTAACTATCATCCATTATTAAACATCTTTAGAATAAAAATTGTTGTGTTATTGACTAATACCTGCACCTATTGTTTATATACACACAACGCGGATGGCTCATTTTAGAATCACTTTTTATTGCCAAGCGAAAATCGTAATCTGCTAGGTTTAGCGGATTCTTACCCAGAACGGCATCACTGCCAGAGCCGGTCTAGAGACATTTGTGCCCCTGTAAGTACTCACACCGGACCGATATGTATTCGGTCCCTATAGCGAGACATGTTGTCACTATTACTATTTTCCAGTCACATAAACTTAAAGCATCATATATGAATATATTTTCACAGGGGCTAAGGCAGTCGGAAGGTCAAGATGAACACTGACCTGAACCTATTTTCGAGGTTAAGAATTAATGACGATATATCACCTTCCCCACATATTCCTTCAAGCACTGGGGACAAGTTGAATTTTATTTGGAATAGTTTGCGTTTCGTAATGACTAAATCAGTGCAGCAAATAATCAAGAAATTTAGCACCTTTTGTGAAACCCAACAGCAACAGCTGTCGCCACTCGGCCATATGTGACGTCAATTTAAACCACTTCACACTTTCAGGCCGCATTCCTTCAAACTCCAAGTCAACAGTATCATTAAACGTGCTAGTCCTGTATCGTTTTTTCCACTCTGGATTCTGCAAAATTTTTCAGCTCTTCACGCAAGCTACATGTTCGGCTCGCGTTATACTCTATGACAATGATCACCATCACCTCAAATTACATTAATATATTTCAATTCGACATTGTACAGCCTGTTTGGCTTGGACAGCTGTTATTTGCAACGTAGCGGGATGATCCCTTCTTACATCCATTCTTTTCTCTGAGTCGCAGTGCTTTTATGACTGGACGAAGGAAAAACGTAAAACTGAGGAAGAGGAGAAACATTCTTGAAGTACAAGACGAGATGGTTTGGAAAATAATGAAAATGGACGACAGAATCTGAAAGAAAAAGGAAGCACACGATGAGATTTATTTTGTTTTACACTCAGCCGCGCGCTTTCAGAACCTTGAGAGGAACTAATTAACATAAAAACAAACAATACACTGTTTAAGTAGTGTATAAATTAACAAGGTTTCCAGTTTCCAAGAAACAGGAATATTATCACCAAAAATACGGAATAGAACAATCTCTATTTGTTTGGAAATGCTTCCCTCCTTCACAATTTTTTTTCGCTTAATGATCCTTACCTGAAGAACTTCATCACAGTTGCGGTATCGATACCTATCGCAAAGTAGTCAAAAAAGTACATTGCAGGCTGCTACTATTGAAGGCTGCATTACCGATATCTACTGAAAGGAATATGGCTCCAGTGATGCGGGAAATAGGAAACACAGAAATGATCTTGACATATTATATTTGCTAAATATTGCATTTTTTTAATGTTTGCCATCCCGAAGTGTTTAACACATATATAAATATACAATGATGTATCAGTCAAACACAACAAAACTTTATTATGTTATTATTGTATTAGGGCAACATGTTTCGATTCTTATAGAATCATCTTCAGGCCCTTCTAAGATACACATCCTTAAGAGTCTGTATGTTAGAAGGTCCTGAAGATGATTCTATAAGAATCGAAACATGTTGCCCTAATACAATAATAACATTAAGTTTTGTTGTATTTGACTGATACGCCATTGTATATTGACAAATGTGTTAAACCCTTCGGGATGGCAAATATTAAATTTATAGCTAGCCAAGCTAAAACCATCAATGTCTATAAAAATACTAGATCCATGCTACTAAAATGTTGTGCAAACATCTATTTTAATAAACAATGCCTTGTTAAAAAGTGATCCCTAAATACGCTAACTTAAAATTCACGAATAGTTCTCCAGTCTCACAAGTCACCACCAAAAAAGCACAAGTTAAGTAAGGATCTGTATCTTAGAAGGGCCTGAAGATGATTCTATAAGAATCGAAACATTTTGCCCTAATACAATAATAAACATAATAAAGTTTTGTTGTGTTTGACTGATACATCATTTTATATTTATATAAATATTACAATCTCTATGTACAACAGTGATGAAAAATACGGGATCGGCATAACTCATGTGCAAGGCATCATCCGACTGGGGATGTCACCATGCATCGGGCACCTGCATAACTTCTATGTCTTACAGCCAGAAGGCATAGCGGGCGTGTCGTGTACTTGAGCAATCGGTGCCAGCAAGGTAGGCCCATCTGGAACAGTGTCAGTGATAAAATACGCAGCGTGATTCGATATACGAGTGTGAGGGTGGTGTACCGGTGAAAACCAGTCGTCGGTTGGTGGATGTAGGCATACACGCAACACGTGTAATGTCACGGCAACACGTGCGCACATAGCGCATTTCGTACCTTCGATAATGACAGGACAGGTGTTAACCACAAGCAGCGAGACGGAAGTCTCCAAGCGCTTTCACTGCCAACGACAATGCGCTTTACAAATGCCTTAAAAATCCTTCAAAAGCTAATTCTAAGTATGTGTTTAGAAAAGTAGGTCTGTCGGCCACACACTTCTACTTGAAGCGTTAAAGAAGAGGATATTTTGAGATGAATTTAAAGGAAGAATGTGCTGAAACCTTCTAGTTTCGTTCATCAGTCTCAGAGTTTCCTAGAGTCCTGGTAACAAACTAAACGTTCCTATATACTTAGCTGGAATGCGATAGATAATGCAATGGTGGTATTTGAGGTTCTTACAGCACTGCTGATGGAAATTCAAGTCTTCTTAGATGTTATTTCGCTTCGACTGGTAAATAGTTACCGAATGATCATCGCAGCATAGCACCGCCATCTTCAGGAAAGATGCAGGCACTACGCTTCTACAAAACTTCAGTAACTACTTACCAGTTGACAAGAGGTAACATCCAAAACGAGATGAATATTCAGTTTCAATGGGTTTGACGACTCAAATAAAAAAAAAGTTTCTTTTTCAGTCTACACAAACAAAAGTTCAACAGCAATTAATAAGGCATACAGGGACCGCAGAGCTTGATCATTTCCAACTCCACAAAAAGTAAAAGTGAAGATAAACACAAAAAGAGAGACATGCTGCAACATGTCAAGTTCCAAGTTCAAATAGAAATTGGTTCGCACAATAAAATCACTTTGTCATATTTGATTTTTGGAAAAATAAACTGACAGTTATATTCGCTCGGTCTAGAATATTAAATAAGAGATATGTAAATCACAACACAAATTACTAATTATTGTATCTAAAACTGTCTGCCCATATGAGAAAATTTCAAAGAAGCAAACCATTATTTCTTAGTCGGGAAGTACGAAAAGGACATCTTGTTTAAATTAAATTGTTCATTCACTGACAACAACACATGCCATTCTGACATTTAAAATACAATCTTATATCGCTTCTACATGTTTCGGCGTCACTTACGCCATCCTCAGAAAGTTTTACATCAAGACGTAAAACTTACAAATGTACAATAGAATATGAAAGTAATACAATTAATATTACAGTATTCTTGCAGCTAATGCAAACCATGTGGTTTACACAAACTGTGACGAAAATAGTATGATGTAAACATATATTAAAACAATAAATATTAATATTTATTATGGCGTTTTCATGAAATATGGTTAAAAATTTGTACGTTGCTACGTTGTGGTTTTTCTTTGTATAGAGACATCCAATTTATTTTCGACACTTTATGGAACTTGTCCTTGTGTAATGTATAGTGTGTTCCGTGTGAAAGGATTTGAGGGTTGTTTGAACGTGAATCTTCATCATGAAATAATGTGAAATGCCAACTTGATAAAACAAGGTAATTTATTGATGTATCCTTAGCCCGACATGTTTCGGGTACATACGCCCATCATCTGGAGCACTAGATGTTAAGTTGCAGCATATGGTTTTCTGCACCGAGTTTGTAGATGGGTGGTGGTCCTGAGAGCCGCTGCGTAGGTTGTGTGTACGGTGCGGATGGTGCCGTGCGACTCGCAGGATATATCAATAAATTACCCTGTAGCATCAAGCTGGCATTTCACATTATTTCGTGTGAAACGATTTAGTTTTAGTGTTTTAGTGTGGTCGAATACATTTTGTCGGGATACACCGTACATGATGGATTACATCCAAACCAGTACTAATTAAAATCTAATAAAGGGAGTGAGAAGAGTTTCAGTGCAATCAGATTTCAATATTCTATCAGCGACTGCTGCAGTATTTCACACTGCCTTCTTAGATGCAGAATCCTCATTACAGGACAACAGAGACGAATAAAAATTCCAAGCCACCTGCGTTTTCTGGTAGCCAACACGAAAGTCCCGGCATAAAAAAAAGTACTACGTTTTGAATTGTTAAAAATAAAAAAAAAACTGCAGCGGGAATAAAATAATTTTCAGGCCTTCTCCTATTTTGTAAAATTTGACGGAAGCATTTCAAAAACGAAAGTTTGATGCATATAATCAAATTGTCTGTGCACCAATTCACAGTGTGACGAGCAGACAAGACACAGTACGTCGAAGTTGTTCAGAACAATTCTCTTTAACTGGCTACAGCAGCAGCACGCAACCAATCAATTTCCATTACTGCGGTTAAAATCGACTCTTTCCTATTCAGTTCTGCTATAATACTCTGAAATATGATATACACTTTAGTGGTCACTACTAGTTCTGAACATAAAGCTTTTTGCAAAACTATATTCCGCTACTTATTTTCGGTGTTCTACTTTTAGTTTCAGAGAGTCGGTTTACACAGGCAAGTTGGTGCAGAAAACCCTTCATAATTGTTCAGTAAACCAGAAACCTGTCGATGGTAGATTGGAAAGTGATCGACCAGTGAACTCCACACAGGAAGAGTGAATGATGACGTGGCAACGTGTCTGTATTCAAGGGAAGGGACTATTTTTAGGAGTGTAGATATTTAAAAGGAAAGAACATGTATTTGTTAAGGGAAAATAGTAGTATTCTCACGTGAATAGCAATATACAGAGAGGCAGTATCAAGACAGCTTTATACTGACCGTTTCCTTTGCCTGATATTTTATGAGAGTTCTGGTGAAGAAAGACAACTTTTAAACGGTTTTCTTGAGTTCATCGGGAAGGATAAACTTCTTTTTGGGGATGCTTAGGATGTGTGCAGTGATAGGAGTTGTGAATGGTGGAGGGGGAGTGAAAAGAAGAATGGTGAACATTTGGAACTGCAGCGTAACGTGACCAGTGGGTATGTGATATACGATCCAGCATCTCAAGAACAAACTACAGTAGTTATAAATCTTATATCGCCCATATATCGACAGAGGTTTCAACTGCGTGCATCCATCCGAGTACGAATTTACTATTTTTGGGGGTGCAGAAGAGCAGGGAAAAAGGAAAAGAAAATCAGCTAGGATTCCGAATTGTTCATCACACTACTGAACTACTGTTATAAAACTTAAGTTGTTAGTAAAACTTTTCGTCGCAACTTTTGAATGAGATCCCAGCGTAGGTCCATAACACGAACGTTCAAATATCGCAGTCTTATTCGAAGGAATACACAGTATTTTAACATGGATTCGACGCTTTGATGTCGAAACTTTCATACCCCACACCTAAACACGCAAGTAATGTTAGTAAATAGTTTTTTCCACTCGACAACGTAAAGGAGAACACCGCTCACGAAACCGAGAATAATTTGTAAATGGGCAATTCGAACACTGAAATACATTAACTATGAGTGTGGTGGGAAATCGAGATATCCACGCCTTGTCGTACAACGTATGAAATATCAGGTGCGTTATATCACCTGCAATTATCAGACATGAAATATCAGTGCAATATTAGATATCTAATGTCGCATGGAATCACAGACCTTTCGTTAATAATGATGTGATATTTATTTACTGCAATAGGGTTTCCACAAGATGGCAATGGCTAATGTTCAGCAACGAGATTAGACCAGCAGTAAATTCTGGGAAGCCCAAATGTAGGTTAAAGTTTCTGAAAAGGAAGAAGGGCAAAATTAAAATAAAAACACATAATAAATCCTTTAAAAACGTGGCTGCGGGTAAGACAGGGATGCGACCTCACACCGGTATTATTTAACATATACATTAATAAAATAATACAGGAATTCAAAACAGTGATTAAGAAGGGTATACAACTAAATAACAGGAAATTAGTGAATACGATATTTTATGCAGACGACCATATTTTAATGGCTACATCAGAAGATGATTTACAAACAACGGCAAACCACTTGAACCTTATAGCAAGAAAATATAAAATGACCATATCTAGTACAAAAACAAAATCAATGGCAATGTGGAGGAACCACATACAGAGGGTAAAAATTGTGATAGACGACAGTATTATTGGACAAGTAACAGATTTTAAATACTTGGGGTATCGCATATCAGAATACGGAAGTGATTTAGAAGATAAATTGCAAACATACAACAAAATAAACTGAGCTATACGGAGACATTTTGGAAAACAAATGA
>Ga0131853_10006542_pt1 | contig 21044 bp, 11 predicted proteins | sample TergutLab28metaG_FD_92764 | JGI IMG/M metagenome (GOLD analysis project Ga0131853, IMG submission 92764) | Labiotermes labralis P1 segment gut microbial communities from Petit-Saut dam, French Guiana - Lab288 P1 (version 2) (version 2) | ecosystem: Host-associated > Arthropoda: Insects >...
TATATATATATATATATAGTGCCCTTTATTGTTGATTAGGAATACATATAGAGTATACTTCTGCCTAGGCAATGTAGGGGAAGCAGAGTGTTATGCTTATGTATTCTCAACAGTTGAGTAATATCACAAGTGCCACCTGCCCGAACAAGTGGATAATACAGATGGGCAGTCCAGTTACAGTTACCTCCGCATATCACAGTCTTTATGCACAGGCCTTAGAGCTATATGGTTCAGTAGCCCTTGATGTATGCAGCCAGGTGCTTCTTCTCTTCATCAGAAAGTCCATTTTTCAGTGTCCTCCGTACTGCAACACAGTACAGTATATTAATAAACGCATGACTTCCATCACACTCAAGTGTGGAGCAAGAACTGACCATTCAATACAACCACGGGCCATAAGAGTTGTTTTAAATTTTTATATTTTTATAAATGACATATATTTCATTATTAAACAAAGCCAATGGCAGGAGTAATTCACCTTCACTTGCAATTTTCAGTATGTAAGAACATCTTTATTTTCCTACCTTAACAAATAAATGGTCAGAGAATTAAAAAAAAAACTTGTTTAAATTTATGCTTTAAAAAGCAATGACTTTGATTCAGGATTTATACAGGAGAAGTATTCTGGTTTTAATCAGTGAATTAAGTGACTGTATTAAATAAAGGAGCAGCAGATTGTGATAATTCATAAACTTTGTCAATATTTCTTAATCAGTGCACCACACAACATTCTCAATTCAAATGTGTTTCTATGTGGACTCTAATATTATTAGCAGTTCACAAAGTTAGGCAAGAACAGACACTAAGTGGTTGATTCTTTTTTGTGTGTCATTAACATGAAATGCTGTTCATGTATTAAACTACTCATGCCTCAACACTGACACTTGTAACAGCAAATTTTGACATAGTTTTATTGTTAAGTATGCTTCTCATAGGCCACCCCCACACCCACCACACTGGGACCAGTGGCAGTTTCTTGTGAATATAATAATAAACCACTGGGTTTCATTAAAAGCAGGTAACTTCTTGACCAGCTATTATTTGTTGGCTTCTCATGAAAGGCTCTGCTCAATGGAGTTATGGGGTTGTCACAGTCTGTAACTGAAGTATTTGTGTATTTATTTATATATGCTACATATTGCATTCTTTCTGGAATGGTCATTCTTAACTGTAATAGATGTCTGTCACTGTTGTCATTCATTATTCATTCACAAAGTACAGGTTTTCATGCACTGTAATGCTTAGATGCCCAAATTTTTAAATTAATTTGTGTAACTCAAAGGCTTAACAAATATGAAGATGAAAGACTGCTTAGGCACGCATGCATCCACCCACCCATACATCCATCCATGCATGTACACATGCCCCCCATCGCACCACACATACATATCACACTTCAGTTTGTTACCATCTGGAAGAGAATGAGAAATGATTTCAATGTATGGCAGACTGGGAAATGATTTCAATGTATGGCATACATAGATAGATACAAATGTGGCACCTTTTCACAGCACAAGACGATGTATGTAAGAACTGTCTAATTCTAGCAGTATTTAATGTACAGATATTGCTCCCACAATGTGAAGTTCAGTTGTAGGATAAATATGGCGGACTACATAAATATGACTTTTCGAGTCAGGTATGCCAAAAAGAGCAAGAAATTTAGAATACACTGAAACCAACATTATTTGCTTCTCCCAAAATCATAACCCTGATTTACGAAACCTTAAAGTACCAACAAATGCACAGTTCTACTATTGTGTATTTCAGTCCTCATTAGTTCCTACATGTTTTGGCTTAACTGCCATCATCAGGGAGCTAAAATCTACGTGGGGGGACCCAAAAAAAACAAGACTAGTCTCAATGCCGCCGAATGCGGAGGAGTGGGAAAAGGACAACGTCAGTGCTTGTTCCCTAGACCCTCAACTGTCAGTAGCGAGATGGACGTCTTCCTGTAACAACTCAATCAGTCGCACGGTCAGTTTTCGTGAAGGTAGTTTTTGTGACCCTGTCGAAATCGTGATGTGTGATTTAAAGGAACAAGGAACTTGTTTGAAATTTTGCTTCCTCCTTGGGAAAACACCCACGGAATCATTAGAAATGCTTCAGGAGGCTTTCAAGGAACAAGCTCTGAGTTGTGCGTGAGTGTTTGAATGGTTTTCCCGCTTTAAAAAGGGGGATTTGAGCATTGAGGATCAACCCCATTCTGGACGCCCTTCAAGCAGCCGGAACGACGAAATCATCGCAAAAATCCGTGAAAAACTCAATGAAGACCGTTGTTACACCATTGACGAGTTATCGGAAGTTACAGGAGTGAGTTGGAGCTCAGTTCAGCACATTCTGACTCAAGACCTACGCATGAGACTTGTTGCAGCAAAATTCGTCCCCCGCCTGCTCACAGAGGACCAACGGCAACCCCGACTCGCTCTGTGCCAGGACTTGAAAAGGGAGCTTCAAAATGACCCAAACTTCTTGCCCAGGGTCATAACAGGTGACGAAGTTGGTGTTATGGTTATGACCCTGAAAGCAAGCAGGCATCAAGCCAGTGGAAGACTCCTAGTTCACACCGGCCCAAAAAAATCAGACAGGTGAGATCGAATGTTAAAACAATGCTGATCTGTTTCTTCGACATTCAAGGAATTGTGCACAGGGAATTCATTCCCAGGGGTCAGACGGTCAACCAGGAGTTTTACCTGGGGGTTTTGAAACGAGTGAGGGAGAGGGTGCGGAGGACAAGGCCGGAATTGTGGCAAACGGGCAAATGGCTCATTAACCATGACAACGCTCCCGCACACACGGCGTTGCGAATTCATCAATTTTTGACCTCCCAGGGCAAGACACTTGTGCCCCAACCCCCCTACTCACCTGACCTGGCCCCTGCCGACTTTTTTTTGTTTCCCCGAATGAAAAGGGACTTGAAAGGGCAGTGATTTGACACTTTAGAGGACGTTATCACAGCTTCGACAAGAGCACTGAACAGCATCCACCTTGCGGAGTTCCAGAGATGTTTCGAACAGTGGAAACAGAGATTGGATAAGTGCATATCATCCAATGGAGCGTACTTGAAGGCGACTAACGAATTTTTTGTACTTCTTTAAATAAATCAATTGCTCATGAAAAAATCTTGTTTTTTTTTGGGTCCCCCCACGTATATTACTAAAACTTACACTGCGAGACTGTAGTCTTGTAGTGTACTTCAAATAAACAAGACATAACATACAAGCTACAGGACAGGATTCAATTTGGATCATAACACAATACATATGAGTCTTGAAGCTTTTACAGCTACAGAATTCAATGAAATGTTTTTGGGCAGACAGCCACATCAAGATGTGAAGGTTTTCTGATGGTTCAGGGACTGACTCTGTCTCCATCTTTAAGGTGGTTGCTTGGTGGCTTGGTAGAACCAAAACTTCAGCAATTTACAGCCAGAACAGATACTGGGGTTATGAAATTTTAAGAAATATGGCGGTGTCAAAATAATAATTCCCCGTGATTTTAAAATTAATGTTCGTTAGCAAAAATGAGCAACACATAACAATGCAGTTTACAGAAATGAGCCACAAAATGTCAGAATTGATTGTTCAGTGCAAAAAAATATGGCCTTCAAACACAGTGCTGCAGAATACAGGCGATTATTTTAAGTTCCCCAGCACGTGATAAGAGTATTATTGGATTTACAGTTTCACTATTCACACATCCCTTACTCACCTACGAAGAAAGTGACCATTCAGAGAACTTAAAATATGCCTATAACATGACAATGAATTTTCTACATGCAGCACAAAAATTTCCAACATTTTGAAGCACATTTAGCTCTTAATCATATTTTTCACAAAGAGCTGACAAGTGATCAGGTCAAACAGAATTTTACAGAACATTTTGTATATACCCTATGACTACTTCAGTCAAAAAACAACCATATCTTCCTAGCAGAAAAGCTGAGGGACACAAATAATTTCTTCTTTACATGTAATTCTTACACATTACTCTGTCGCAGAAACTAGGCTCATTATCTTCAGTCTTGCCACATGCCTAGTTTTAGGCCCACAAAGTTTTTAAGGTAGAAACTGGAGTACTGACTAACAGTATTCTTAGTCTTTCAACCAGTCATACATTAGATCCAGAAATACTGTATTTTCTCAGTACTATGCAATTATTAATCTTTTGGCATATCTGATAAACATTAATTTAAAATCTCTTTCTTTATTTTTACAGTGTAAATGTAACATTTTTATTAAACTGGATAATTACAGCTTTCTTTTGAAGCGAAGGCACTTTAAATTACAGTAAACTTGAAGGTTTCTGCAATTCAGTTCTGAAAACAGTATACTGATGTATGTCAATGCTAGTCTTGGTTTATTTAACAAGGTCTTAAATTGCTGTAAGATTACATAGGTTGATTAGTGAAGAACGAAATGGAAAGGGTGTGGAAGGAAGTGTTCATGACCTTATTCACATGGAGGGATCCAGGAACACCAGAGAGACCTGAAAGAGGATAGCTAGTCAGTGGTCTGAGATTCGTTTCTACAACTTCCTAAATACACAATACACAGCAAGACTGTTAACCACTAGACCATGATATTCAGTTGGTGTCAATAAATAAACTTCCAAACAGTGATGTTTGTTCTTGAACATTCTGCAATTTAGCATTTTCCAGTTTTTGGTATATATGTCCATTAATATGTTTCATCTTTCAATGCAGATATGAATGGTGGTTGAAGGACTTTGCTAGACACATTTTGACTTGTGAGGAAAATAGCTGTGAAGTAGTCTGTTTCCAGATATCTAGTATAAAAGCAAGACTATTACCATTTATGGAATTAAAGATAAATTTCACCATGGTTCCCACCTCACAAGACACATTTTTGCCAGAAAAATTTTCTGAAAAAGCACACAGCTTCTTAGCACCAGAAGGTCAAGGCTACTAAATACGAAAAAATACGTTGCTGATTACAGGGTGTGTCTTATCACTTGCAGTATCATATGATGTGGGAAATGTGGTAATTGAACATAATGAATAACAGTAAATATTATGCAAAACTGTGGGATAGGGGAATCATAAGCCAGCATGTTAATACAAATAAAAACTAAAGGACAAGAGGATGCTACAGTGTCAATGCCACCAAACCTTCAATGTGCAAATAAACATTCACATACCCAGACCTCAGCAGCTGAGCACTCAGCTACTAAAAAGACTTTCTTCAGAAATTCCCATCAAACTAAACCAATAACAAGAGGTTATAAATCACTGCTATTCCTATCTGTACATACTGTTACATTTTTTGTCAGAAGCCATTAAAATGTCACCAAGAAAATTCAATACACAGTCATAAAGCAAAGAATAGAAATTCTTTATTGGAACATAAATAATGAACACTGTAAGTTGAATTAATGGGCAAAAACTAAGGCCAAACAGATGACTTACCAAACTATTTCAAACAATATAACATGAATGGACAGTGACTAAAGCTTCAATTGGTTATTACAAGGTCATGCACTATGCCATTTAAATCAGGACAAAATGTGTTAAAAGTGATAAACCTGCCACACTACTTTCACGCTGTTTATTGCTTTAATATTCAATGAACAGTCAACAAACAACATACAGACAAGCTGAACTATAACAGAATTATATGAAGTGAGGAAGCAAGGAGAAAAAATATAGCAGAAATGTATGAACAGTATCAATAACAAAAAACTGTTCCCTGTAAAACAATTCAATAAACAGCAGCTAGCATGGTCATGGTAAACTGTAACAAAATTCAACAGACAGTCAAAAACAGAACATGAATATGTATAACTGAAGAAAAAGTGACCCAACATCACATAAACATGCAAAACCAAAGGAACAGTGCACACATTTGTGGACTATAAAGAAACAAAATGAAGCAAGCTACGAAGACATGCTGGACTTCAGAGTTCAGTGAACAGTCATCAAAAGCAGAATATGTTGAGCAACCACCAAAAAACACACAAATATTCTGTATTACACCACAATTTAAGTCACAATGTAGTAAATATCCAACAAGCAACACATAAGAACAGTAAACTGTAACAGCCAGTAACACACACGTTTCCCAGCATCTCCAAGCAACACATAAGCACAGTAACCATTAACAGGCAAAAACACAAAGGTTCCTGATATCTCCATGTAACATACCACAGTAACTAAGGTGACTCTCTACCACCCTCCACCAGGTTATTCTCCCGTGTTCGTGACCGCTTTACTGCAGGGACAAACCAATGTATAAACATTAGGCCAAACTCCCTCAGCCCCTATTTCAAGGAACCAGGAGGTGGTGAGGGTGGGCAGGCAGGCGAGCCAACAGACATTTTCTGGAACCAATGAATGCTGTCGAGTTAGGGCTTCAAATCTTCGATAACCATATTTGGAACATTGGAAGGAATACAAAGTAGATGCAGAAGATGTTATTCAAAATTAATTCACTCCCCAGAAGATATACAATGTGTGGATGCGAAACCAAGAGCACTAGACAGCACTTCTCAGTTACCTACGGAAGATTTCACTTCCACCTATACAATACACAGTAGTATCCGTGTTCCTCAGTAAATAAATGCATAATAATGAAAAACATCAAATAAATACTTTCAACAGAACAATTACCTTTCACATTGACTATAATTTACAAAAGGACAGAAAAATCAATAATCCATGACCATGCATTAAGCTGATGTGATATTAAGATAAAACCAACAAATGCACATAAACATTGCAGAGTATCTTATAAACACAGTAAGCCTCCTACATGTACATGTAATGGCCACAATTGTGGCCATCCTCAGGGAGGAGTCATACAAAAGATATATTGCAAAACCTTTTAAGAACCAATGCACAAATGTAAAATAACTGAATATTTTACATTTGTGCATTGGTTCTTGAAGTTTTTTGGATAGAAAAATGTTGTTTAATAGAACGGAGAACGTTCACAATTTTGAAAGTTATGTTATAAACAGACATTGTTAGTCAAATGGGTATCACTTCAAATGAGATGTCATTTAGCCACTTCTTAGCCCTGAATTTACAAATCTGCTGGTGTGGCCACACTGAACAGTCAGTTTTTAACATTGGAGCATGGGTGTATCTTTTGAAAACCAGATGACTAAAAAAAAACTTCTGCTGGTAAAGGAGTTGTAAAATGGAATTTTATTACAATGTAAACATAATGAAAATCTGTGGATGATTCAATGCAATTTAATTTAATTTAATAATGCCAATTTGGACACCAAGTCACCATTTTTTAAAATACTGTCACAGCACAATATTGTAATAATATATTATGAATAAGTGTCATGAATGAAACAAAGGAGGGAACTAGATGATGATGAGAAGCTCATGCCAGAAAGATTATTGGAGGCATGTGGCTATAAGACACCACATACATCTAAGAGAAAAAAATGAGAGTAGCAACAACATTACAATCATATGCAAAAAAGGTGTTAACAGGAGGCAGACACACATAAAATACAGGTACATATTTATAAAACAACTGTAATTTCTTTTTATTTTTAAGTTTAATTTTAAATGATATTGAAGTGCCAAGGAATTCAACACTATTTAATTAAAATGCAGTTTTATAGCAGCAAACCAGAGCTCTGTCAGTTCTAAGCAGTGGTCGAGTTTATATGTTGGCTATATTATGCATCATTCATTTTACAGGTGTATCACTGTAACCCGACAGACATACGCATGGTGTCCATAGGACAAAGTTGGTGATGATGTGACCCTGACACACAAGCTTACCTCCAATTTAGTATAGAACAGCCATAAAATTTTAGCAGAAGTGTTAAATACATCATCCTCACTCACATTACATTTTTTGGAACTCATAAGATGTACCCGTAACACCAAGAAATAATTTACAGTCTTTGGGATTGAAATGATTATGAATACACTCAATTTCTGTTGTGTAACCACACTGGAGACAGATTTTTCTTGAATTAGGACAAATGGTATAAGTAAATCCTGGTTACACATCTTTGATTTGCATATATTCACACACACTTAATTTTCATTCTTAGAAACACCCCACATTTGCGTGCCGCATTGAGAACTCTGACATGGCAGAACATCAGGTCACAACCAACTTCATTAGATGACATACCCTGAAAGCGCACGCATCGACCACTGTGTACAAGTGCAGCATGTACTTCATGTGTACAAACACTGGCTGCTACTAAAAACATGAACTGAAATGCATAGCACTGGCCTTCTGCACCACAAATCTGTCACAGCCTAGCTCATTACACACCTTCTTCCTAGTAACAAAGTAATAAATTCCCTCAAAACATCTGACTGTACAAGAGTTACCCATTTTGTGCCATTGCAACAGAAGCTACACTAATAAAAAAAATCAGACACTTAGGACAGAATACTTTTCAGCACTTGTTCTTTACTGTAGTGTTTAAGTTACATATTCAATAACCAAACACCACATTACACATTCTGTTGTTACATATTTAAAACACACCCCTTGTACACTTGATGTTAATGTACATTAAATATTTAAATGAAGTACACGAGCAAATGAGGACACTATAAATGAGAAATATGGTGATTTAAACAGACCACCTAATCATGAAGAGCAAAGGCTATGGTAAAAGGTAAAGCAATCCCATCACAGGCCTGGACAGACTCTGAAGGTTCCGGGAGGTTGAGGCTCCCAGATTTCAAGGCAATCGGCACATGAAGGCGGTAAGTTTGTCAGCCCTTTACCCACCAGGATATATTCCTGGTACTCATTTCTGTTAGAGGATGAGTCAACCCCAGGGCCATAATGTGGCTGGAAGGATTATGTCAATGAAAAATTCCAATTACACCATCGGGAATCGAACCCGTGACCTACTGGCTTGTAGCACAGTGCCTCAACCAACTGTGGCACTTCATGCTCCGAAGGCTATAGTAGACTTGGGCATATTCCTAGGATGGAACAGAATCACGTGTATTAGTAGTGAATCTGATCCAGAAGAAAGGTAACACACCTGGGCGCAGTGTACTTTCTTTTACCCTTCCTTCCCCCTCTTTTGCCCAAAATAACTAAAAGCCAATTATCCAGCACTGTCCTGGGTAGCAACAGGAACATCATCACAACAATAATATGGTAGGGAATACTCTGCAGGCCTAACTGTTTTGCATAGGCACTACAGAAACTCTGTCAATCATGATGTAATGATTTACAGAAAGAAAGATTTACATTTTTTGTTAAATAGAGAAAGGAAGTACTCTATTCAATTTTAGTGGTACAGCTGCACAATATTAGCCATTCAAGAGAGATTGCACTTGGGTTTGGGACCTCACAGTCCCGATGCACCTAGGCCTTAATGACGGGCCCTTTGTGCCCCATGTCAGATCATGCGAGCCCCATAACTTTGCTGAAGTTCCAGATAGCCCCCAAGCTTATACTCTTAATATCCTCCGGCTCCTATAATAGCCATTACCAGAGTATTCACCACTGACCTACATATAATTTCTGAGAGAAAATTCTTGGAAACCTGCCACTTGAGCAAGCAAGAATGAGGTAAGATGGTGATTACAGACTTGGTCTATGGAAGAATGGACCTAAGACTACAAAGTGGGACATTTTTTTCTTCCTAAAAAATTTACTTGACAGTTCCTTCCAAAACTTTTTACCCTCTTCAATACAGGAAGTAGTCAAGGTACCATGGCAGTGAAGGTTAGTCTTATTTAACTAAGTTCTTGACTTAAAATAAACTCCCTTTCTCAGCATCAACTGACAAAATACAAGCGAGGAACAAATGAATACTTACAGGATTTTCGGTCAGCATGACGTGTACGTTTTCTCTCACGTGGGGTTGTACGGGTGGCTGGGGCTTTGGTTGCCGTCTTCACAAGACTCTCCAAAATCTCATCATCACCATCTGTAAGATTGCCATTCACCATCTCTTCACGTGCAAGTGGACTCAGTACTGTGCGTCCTGTAAGAAATATATAACACAGTCAATTTCCTTCATTGATATTAAAAATAAAAGCAATTAAAAGTATAACTGAACAGCATATTTAATAATACTTTAATTAACTTCCCAGAAACAGGCGGTGGTAAAATTGTACATCTTCTATGATAATGCTGACATTTGCAAACATTTAAAATGCCCAACTAATGAAAATTATGAATGTGTGTATATACTACTTTCAACCTACAACACATGTCACAAATAGTTTTGCAATAATCTTCCACATAGAAAACATTGCTAGCTACACAAAAAAAATACACCACATACAGTTCATGGATTGTGAAATGCAAATCCCTGCTTTAAAAAACAGACAAAAGATAGTAAAACAAATAATACATACAATGAAAAATGAAATAGTCATTTACCATGCTATTTCCTGTACCCAGATACTGTAAACCACATACACTTTGGAGACTATGTCTGATAATACAACACACAACAAAGAACATTTAATATTAGGCTACTATATTTTACTATTTTAGACATAAAAATTCTTTATTATACTGCTCCTCAAATATGATGTAGGGATTAACACAATGAGCAAATTATGTGAGTAAATAATTTCATATATGTGGCTTGCAGAAAATGAAGACCTTATATACAAGCAGAAAGATAGCACAGAGCACTGTATTAGCAATTTGGAGTAACCTAAACAGATGAATGCTTAACCAACCCAGGTCCTTACGCTGTCGGCGCCAGGGCAAAGTGCCATGGATGCTCTCTGCATCAGACAGGTCACTGCCTAACAACTGCCTCAGCTCTGCGTCAGCTCGGTCTTCTTTTGTGCGAAATTTTCCTACCTGCAATGTTAAACAGAGAAATAACCAACAATTATGTTGCCTGAGTACCCCAATCATAGTTGCATACCAATTAATGATGCCATCTTCTCTGCAGTAAACATCATTGCCACGGGTGCACCCAAGGGAGGAAAGGAGCGCTGACAGGTTGCAGTACTCCCCTCCCCCCCAAATTATGAAGATTGAGACCTTGTGTAAATTTGGTGAGTCATGGAACATGTAGTTATATTTATATACATGCAGTTACAATCATTGTAAATTTATAGTTATAACTATGGTACAATTTTTATAACCATTTTTAAAATCAACCATAAGTTATATATAGCCTCATGGTCGGCCCCTCTCTCCCACCCACAACCAATGAAAAATTCTGGGTGTGCATGTGAGTGCTACATTAATGCAGGACTGCGTGATTTAGAGCAGATGACATCATCTGCTGCACAGTGCGACCAATGACACTGTTCTGCAACACTCAGTTCCACATTCCACCTATGCAACTTTCCAACCTTTCTATTTGGACCTCTCAGACAATTAATGTATATTCTTTAAACTAACACAAAGTGCAACGTGTCTGGCAGATACCATTCAGAATATGAGTAACTGACTTGCAACATGTCTCACAGCGTCCTTCTGCAAGGTTAAAGTCCTGCCTTACCAGCTGCTATAATGTTCCTCAGAAAGGTAAATCAACTTTTACCTTTACACCTGTTTAATTCACTGAAGAAAGGTTTTGTTTGCCATAATTTATAACAAGTTAGCTTTCTACAGAATAACTAAGGATGCAATGTTATTGCAAAACAAATAAATTACAATATTCGAACATGACATGTTTAAGAATTAAATATCCTGTTTGTCCCACCATACATATGACAGAAACAAATGCTATGGCTTCCTGCTAACAGTGTGCTGGTATTATATTATAATTATACATTATAGATTTCCTTTTTCATCCTCAGATATTTCCTTCTATATTATCTCAAACCCAAGCCTCATCAATCAAGTGTATGGTCCTGCAGCTAGCTGCCCCTCCTCAGTTTTTGCACTCCCCCCCCTTCCCCATCTTTCTGGTTCTTTCCAATTAGTTATCTGTTTTTCTAAGAGGCATTTTCCTTTATGTTTTATATTAGGAACCTTCCAAGGGATAAAATCTTTTTCCAGTCCAAAAACATGTGTAATGATTTACTGGTCTGCACAAATCATCTTACAATCTTTTGGGCTTATATATTTGTGCAATTTTTTTTACAAACAAGCTTTAAACAAAAATATGTTTCAGGCAATTATTAAGTCTAGAAGGAAAAAAAAATGTACCTCAGTAATCATCTTCCCACGTGTCTTATTACGTTCACGGTGGTTTGCCTTCTTCTCCAACTGCTGTAGTACACGTTCTCGTGTTGTGCGGTACTCCAGTGAGAACTCTGACACAATGCGACAAAATTCATTTGGCTTCGTATCCGCCACACGATGCAGTGGGATTCCTAGCCATAGCAGGAACTTGTGAAACCTGCACACATCCACCAGATTCATCCAAACTGACATTTTCACATCACAGAATATGAACATACAGGCAGATCCCATTTTATGTCAGGGTTACATTCCTGTAAAATGTTGAACAATTCGAAGTCAAAATTCCCATTTAAAACAGGATATCTGCTGGGGGTTGGGGATTGACAACCTCATCCCATATAGTGTATGAACCTATGAAGTATATACACACGGCATATATACTTTCCCTACAGTATTCATACATGTATACTCAATACATTTACTTACGAGGGGGTGCTAATAAGTCCTTAGCCTGACCTACTTCCCAATGTTGTAGGACGAAATCGATAGTGTCGCTGGAAAGAGGGGTCTGTTCAAGCGCCGAATTGCAAGTCTTTTCTTGTTACAGAGGCTGCAAGGAAACATGTCAGGTGACGAAGGTGATTTCAACAACATGAAGATGTGAGCTGACATCAAGTTTCTTTCCCTCCTGCAAGGCAAGGTGCTGAAGGAAACTCACGTCATTCTGAAAGAAATATTAGGAGAATATGCACCATCGTATGCCACCGTCAAAACTGGGTGGCCCAGTTTAAACATGGTGATTTTTCCACCTGTGATATGCCTCGTCCTGGACGACCCAAAATAGTGACCACCCCGGAGATTATTGATCAAATTCATAAGCTAATCTTGAAAGACCGCCGGATTACAGCTAAATCAATAACTTAGCAACTGGGCATCTCACGTGAGCGGGTTGATTCCATCATTCATGAAGATTTGGATGTGCAGAAGTTCTCCGTGAAGTGGGTCCTGAAATGCCTGAACGTGGATCAAAAACATCAATGATGCCAGTCGTCTGAGCAAATTTTGGAATTTTTTCGGCACAATCCAAATATTTCCTGTCATGATTGGTGACCATGGACGAAACCTGGTTATACCACTATGACCCGGAGACAAAGCAAAAATCAATGGAGTGGTGGCATAGCGGCTCACCCCGCCCCAAAAAATTCCGAGTGCAAAAATCCACTGGAAAAGTTTTCGCCTCACTGATTATGTTCCAAAGGGCCAAACTATCAACGTGGAGTATTACTCATCTCTGCTGGTGCAAACGAAGGACATTTTGAAGGAAAAATGCTGCAGGAAGTGTCACCGAGGGGGTCTTGTTCTTGTACGACAATGCCATGGGTCACTGGGCACTTGCAACCCAGGAGAAACTGGCCTAACTGGGCTTCCAATGTCTTGATCACCCACCCTATTCTCTGGATCTGGCCCTGTCAGACTAACACCTGTTCCCTGGACTGAAAAAAACAATTGAAAGTTTGCCATTTTTCATCCAACATGGAGGTTATTGCTGCTGCAGAGACCTGGTTAGACAGAAAACCTTCTGAATTTTTTTTTTTTTGAGTGGCTTGCAAAAGTTAGAGCAACAGGCTAAGAAGTGTACTGGGCTTCATGGGGTAGTATGTTGAATAAATCCCGCGTTTGGTCGCTGTAGCTTGTTTCCTTCCTGGTTGGGCTAAGGACTTATCAGCACCCCCTCATATGTCTAATGCAGTTAAAATGCAAGTGACTCACATCCACATTTTGATATGGTTCATTATGATGGGACTGTGGCAGTCTTGTTTCACAAACCAAAACTCCCTCTTTCAGACTATTGACATTTAATGTTATCTAAACACTTAGCACTTTCTTTAACTCTATACATCTGCTATTATGAGCAAGTCTAATAATACAGCGTACGTCAACTACTTGTTCAGCTTTCACCATTTCAAAGTGCATTTTGATATATATTTCTTTATTATAACCAACTTATGCACTTATACGTCCTTTTTAATTATGTTGATATTTTAAAACATTAAAATATAACACACTAAAACACTGATCACTCCTACATGTTTTGGTTATCACATATAACCATCCTCAGGGAGTTCACTGTACATACTAAAGTTACTACCTTTATTGCCCTTATGGTATGCTGGAAGCATGTATGTGGAAAAATCATAACCTTTAAGTTATCGTCTTACATACTCAATTATGCAATATCATCATATTTTATATACTCTATGTACAAATAAATAGGTTATTTGAGGAGCAAAGATGAATTGCTGGGAGAACATGTATATACAGATATATCATAATCACGGATTACTAATCAAGGAACAACACATCACTGACATCAACCCCCTCTATAATATAATAAACAAAACTAAGATCATACTGCAACCCACAAGCACAGAGGCAGAAGGAGAACACTGACAAACACACAGCAGATAATCCAAATCCATCACACACATAATAAGGTAAGATAAACACAACATACTGTCAAATAACCTATTTATTTGTACATAGAGTATATAAAATATGACAATATTGCATAATTGAACATGTAAGACGATAACTTAAAGGTTACGATTTTTCCACAGACATGCTTCCAACATACCATAAGGGCAATAAAGGTAGTAACTTTAGTATGTACAGTGAACTCCCTGAGGATGGTTATATGTGATAACCGAAACACGTAGGAGTGATCAATGTTTTAGTGTGTAATATTATAATGTTTTAAAATATCAACATAATTAAAAAGAATGTATAAGTGCATAAGTTGGTTATAATAAAGGAATATTTGTTCAGCTTTTACAAATCAGTTTATTATTTCTAATTTCCCTTCAATGCTGATTGTCAGCACCAGTTTTTCACTTGGACTGCATTAGGTGATGTAGATATGAGTATACATTTCTCACCCATGCTGGGAAGAAAAGCCCATGCAGTTGAAAAGCCTACATGACCCCTTTGATTATCTGACCAACATAATCAATCCACACATATGACTGATGGTGTGTCAATGAGGTCACTTTCTGCTAGCATCCTAAAGAAGGTAGGTATGACCATGGATTGTCTATGCCAAATTATGTTATGCTGAAAATTGTCATGCGAATTCAAAAAGTGGTGTAACTTTTTGAGTTGAATTAAAGCAAAGTCATGCAAAAATAAATCACATATGTAACCTGTCTGTATTCCAATTTAAGGAACACACATTTTCTATGTGGGTTAGTCACAATTTACTACATTACATAAGCTTGGATACTCATTCATTAAGGTTACAAATTTTGTACGTAATTAAATATAACCACATCAAAAAATTGTGGTCTGGGTAGCTCAGTCGGTATAGCGACTGACTATGGGCTGGAGGGTCCGGGATTGAACCTTGGTGGGGACGAGATTTTCCGCCTGTCCAGACCGGCCCTGGGGCCCACCCAATGATGATGATGATTATGATAATGAAAGTGCGGCCGGGGCGTGCTGCTGACCACTCACCCCCTTCTAGTGCCGCGGTCATGGAAGAGTACAGCTATACCTCTACCCACCCCCTGGGCCACACCGGGCCTGTAACAGGATCACTTTACCTTTACCTTTAAAGCAGTCCCATTACAGGCCTGGAGTGGCCCAGAGGGTTCCAGGAAGTTAAGGTTCCCAGATTACATGACTACGGCACAGAATGGTGGTAAGGTTGTCAGCCTTATGCACCGGCCGCCTTTACCCCCAGGAAATGTTCCTAGTACTCATTTCTGTTAGAGGCTCAGTCGACCCGAGGTCCACAGTGCGACCAGAAAGATTATGTCAATTAAAAATTCCAACTACACCATCTGGGATCGAACCAGCTACCTTCCGATTTGTAGCACAGCACCTTAACCACTGTGCTACTGTGGTCCCCATCTTTACCTTTACATCAAACTATTCAAAGAAAACGTGAAGCCCGTAATAACATTTTCACTTTGTAAAGTGAGTTCTATTTTGATGTACTTTCTCCAGAAAAATTGGGAAGTCCAATTACCCCTTCATATTAGGTAGAGGTTACAAAGAACTGATGAAGCAATAATCTCTTTCTTACAATGTTAGATACAAGTCCCCCATGCATCAAAATCTGTAAAGTAGTTTCAATGATGAATCATGTGGATGAATGGAGAAAAATATACCCTTGCCAATATGCAGCAGTAAGTTTATTTAATTCTTAGTAATCCAAAAGTTAAATTTAAACAATGCGCTCACCTATTCATCACACGGTGATGTACAATGCTCAGCACAATTATTCTCTCAGCGCAGTCTGCTAGGAAATCTGACATTCTGTAACAATACCGATGAACAACTGAATATAAAGAAAACAGAATTAGTACTATGAAAGTCAGATGGGCATGAACCCAAGATCTCCACTACAGATCTCATAATTGACAAAATCTTTTACAAATCTGGGAGGCTTTCTCAGCTTATGAAGACCTCTGTTTCATGGAGTTACTCAGTAAATGCTGCCCATCTAGTATTATTAGGAAAAACAAGGTATTAATAATGGACCAGAAATGTAACCAAGATAGCACAGACAAGAACTACACAAAGAACTTCCGTATGGCAAATCCTACAAAAGTGGACACTTGGAAGATTAAGGAGGAAGGACAATATTCAGAAGCATCTTAAGCAAAGAGGTTATGAGGATATGAAGTGCATGGAACTGGATCAGGGTCATGTCCAATAACAAGCTTTAATATTAGACATATTAGAGCATTGGGTTCTACCATTAAACTTTAGTCAGATAATACTCTCTCATTCCCGAGCAGAAAGTTAATCTACACACTTGACTTTCATGGCAGAGCCATCATGTTTAGCAATGACTTTAAGATGGTCCCAGGATGCTTTGCACTCTTGCTCCATCTTGAGAATGTTGGCAGCAAGTTCATCGAAGTCCACCTTGGAAGCACGAGTCACAGCTCCAATCTCTGAATACAGATCAGATGAATCAGGAAACTTCTCCATTACCATGTGGCATAAATGATGCAGAAGAGAATGCTTGTGTACTGTATCCTTGACTTCTGGAACCTTTGCCAAATACTCGATTTGGAACCCCTTAACCTGTGAATGACATAAATTGTAATCTGCTGGTACATTTCTTACAAACATGAATAACAAAACTGTGATTGTAAATGTGCTCCACCGAAAAATAAATTTTTATATTGAATTTGAGTACTAAACAGCTGGGCCAAAGAAAGAGTGGAATAACTAACATTTCACAAAATACCTGTTATGTGACAAGGAGAGGCATGGCATGCTCTTTATGCAGTATAATGGTACTTGAATCACAGTTTCCTGAACACTGTTTCCGCTGAAGAGTTTATGAAGTGTAAAAGCATAAAAATAATCATTGTAGCTTAGAAGCCAAGGATTTGGAATGGAATGGCAGTGGCATATTTCAAGGTACCACCTAAAAATATGTCTGGAGGTACAGAGAAAAAGTGTAAAAGTCATCAGACAGAACATCTGGTAAATCAGTCAAGATTCAAACTCTTTACCCCTTGAACACAAGCCCAACTATGCCAGCATCACTAATATACCACCTTGACTGGACTTCTAATGCTGTGTAGAATTTAAAAGCATTATTGTGACAAAAAAATTCTTGTGTATACTTTTACCTTGATAAATTTACGAAAAATAAATCAGCTAACTTTCGTTAATCAGAAGTTGCCTGCCAGGCACCTGTCATGTAACTATGCAATCTTAATCCCTTCATCTACATATACACTTGCAAAACAAAATCAGATATCAGAAAGAAGAAAGAATTCTGTAGCACAATATATCTTACTGCTCATAAGGGGAACATTGAATTGTCAACTAGACTTTTGTGAGGTTCACAGTAAGAAAATCGCATATGCCGGAAAGATATTAAATGTGCGCCACATGCGTAAGGTATGGGAAAGTTACGGTTATACGTAATATATAAAACTTTAGTCCTATTCTATGTAGATGACATGTGGTAAGTTTAGGTACTCCACTACTTTCTTAATTATTAAAAGAAACTATTTCAACCCACCTCACTGCCATTGAGGAAGATTCCTATTGAGAGCAATGTACTGAGGATCCCGCGGAATGTCTTGTTTGTTTTCAGGGTCTCCATTCCCTGCTTCAGATCCATTAATGGTTCTGCTATTTCCTAAATAACACAAAAGACAAAAACCGTATAAATGAGTTAAATATGACCTAATTTAAATTGCAGAGTCCAATCAAAATCTTATGGTACTGTGCAACGAACCCAGGGCATAGCTGGAGATTTGGGTGGAATGGTGTGGCCTCCCCAGGCAGCAGTATCCTAGGGGCAGCAAAACAAATACTTCAAATGAAAAAAATTTATTTTCTGTACTCAACAAAATTTCAGTTATTGAGCCAAATAAAAGGAAATACACTTATAATTGTGACTTTTTAGAGTTTAATTTCTCTTAAGAGTGGCAACTCTGATTACTCAGCCTGGGCACCCGACAACCTAGCTTTGTCATTGCAAAGAATTTATTTCACTTGTTCTTCTTGGTTTGGGTATCAGAGGTGTGAGTTTAGTGTGCTGGAAGGTGGCTCACATTGCACGGTCTGATACTGTCATAAAGAGAGGCATTAAATGGAATAAAAATAATGTACGGAGGTAAGAACACAAACCCATGTTTTTATAAAAAGTGATGACTCTGCTGCTGGGATATTAGCCACCTAAATCCAACTGTGACATGACTCTAGACCATAAGCAAGCTGCCTGTGCACATATGTACTGAAAGATTCTAAGATGTCATCTACATTTACATAAAGTGGCACTTTCTCGTTCTACAGAAGCTCCATGAAATTAATTAATTTTATGACACAACTACTATGCCAACAAAACAGCCAGTTTCAAGTTTCTACCATGGCACCTTCAGGTGCTGTTGAAACACAAGATGTCAATAGGCCCTGTGTACAGCACCATATGTAAGTTAAAGCAGGACTGGCAGAGCATTTCTGGTTATGAAAGGACTATATTTACTGTCATATGACTCAGAAATGTGTAATGAAATTGAGTATTTCTACAGCTTCTAACACTATACACTAAAACATAATATATAGTCTGCTTCACAATAAAATAAAATGAACTGCTGGTTTTAACATACAGGCTCCTCAATGTCCTTATACTAATTTATGACACATGAATTAATCTCCTCCTTATTTCTAAATATATGTTATGATTTAATTATGCAAAGAGAGAGACACACATGCACAGGTTACAAACTTTCCACTGCATCATACTTTATAGACAAACTATTAAGAACAGAATAAATGTGTGATTATGCCCTACTTTTTCACTGTTCTCGAAGTCAAGTTTGAAAGCCCACAGTTTGAGGCGTGCAGGGAGTTCAGTGATGGAGGCCAGTGTGAGCAGGAACTGTTCAGCACTTCCAAGTGGCATGTCAGGATTTGCTACTTGGGCCTCCTGGATCTTTGACCTTTCCTCTTCTGTCGGCAGCATTGTCAACAGCTTCTGCTCAAATAAAAACAATGTATCAGCATCACACTTGTGACACCAGTACCCTAAGTGACTTTCTCTGTGTGTTTATGCAGTTCAATAGTTTGTCAAAGCAGAAAGCTAGTTGTGCAGCATTCTCAATCACACTCCTCTAGTTTCAAGGATTGTAAAACATATTACTAACTTTCTTTACGGTTTGCACAACCATTCCCCACCCTCAACCCCACCCACCTCATGGTACACAATCCTTATAGAAAAGCTCACTGAACCAAGAAATTCCCTTCCATGGAGTTCTGACAGCAGCTTACATGTCAAGTTGACATATAAGCTGCACACATCAAAAAATTATGTGCTCTCTGAAGATGGCCAAGAACTTAGGCTAAAACATGTTGGAGCAATAATCAATAAAAACAATCGGTGACATTTGGTATTAATATTATATATGTAATACAGTTGCACAGAAAATGTGTAATATTAAACTTCTTTTACAGTAATTTGTTTTTCTAAGTGAATGTGGAAATAAGTGGACTTTTTGTGCCAAGTTGTTTCATCCCCAAACATGCAGCCTGCCTGACTAAAAAGCTGACATTACATGACTGGGTTGTGAGAACTTTTGTACCTACCATACTGTAAGAAAAGGAAATGAAAATCAGTGCCAATTTCCACCACTGTGGTAACGGTATGTACCACAGTTCAAACAATATATGATTTCATTTGCTACAATGCACAGGATCCTTCTTAAGATGGACATGCAACTAGTGAAACAAGAGTTATGCATTTTTTTAATGTTTTGCTGACCGTGCATCTCAGTATATTCATCTTAGTAACCAACCAATTTGATGCACAAAATTTTTGTTTTACAATAAGTAAGTCAAAATTATATTATACAGCCTCTGGTGTCATCACACCTATAGGTGTGATGACACCAGAGGCTGTATAATACAATTCTGACCTCCTGATGATGAGCACATGGTGCTCGAAACATGTAGAGGCATGAAATAAACTTTTTGTAAAACAAAAATTTGTGCATCAAGTTGGTTAATTACTAAGATAAAAAAAGGGTTATGCAGTAGAGTTTTACATCACAAAGCACAGAAGTTTCCTTCCTATGTCCACTGGCAATCTAAAGTCTTCTGGTATGTGATGCTATGTCATTGGGTGTAGAAGTCCAAAGTTTTGATGGATACAAGTGCCTTCATCTTTAGAGTCAAGCAATCCAAGAAGAAATTAATTCTTTTTGAACTGATAAACCCTGAAGATGAAGGTACTATTGTCCTTTTAAGTGTCATGAACTACATGTACAATGATTCAGTGTCACATCCCAGAAGCCTTGAATTTTTGGTAACACTGCCGTGAGAACTTCAAATCATACACACAAACCTCTATTCCTTCCCGATTCATGATGGTAGCATCCATCTTGAGGATTGCAGTCTTGATAGAACGTGGTGGTGGCAACTTTGTCATACCAATATTGA
>Ga0131853_10006543_pt1 | contig 21043 bp, 11 predicted proteins | sample TergutLab28metaG_FD_92764 | JGI IMG/M metagenome (GOLD analysis project Ga0131853, IMG submission 92764) | Labiotermes labralis P1 segment gut microbial communities from Petit-Saut dam, French Guiana - Lab288 P1 (version 2) (version 2) | ecosystem: Host-associated > Arthropoda: Insects >...
AATTTGAAAATTGAGTTCACCCCAAAGTCCCCCAGCAACCGATTTACCCCCTCTTGATGTTCATTCGCCCCCCCCCCCCCCCCCCTAAGGCTCAGGACAAGATCTTATTAACTAGTGAAGACTACAATTACGTTCATACGCCACGGAGACGACAGCCAGTCTCTCTTACAATAATAGATCAGTTAAAGGTATCGTGGGAAATAATCTGTGTTTTCGGGGGAAATAATTTGTGTTTTTGTCAGAACCAAACGCAACACACAAATGCAGACGTTTTAGTGCTACGGCAGACAGTACACGCAGTTACAAATGGATTTTAAAGGGTAAGATTTATCGCCAGCAGAGTCCAACACAACTGTTATGTGGTGGTGAAACCTTGTGTTTATTGCTAAAATACAAGGTTTGCATTAAACATCCATTTATTCTAGGTTTCTTCGCCGGCGCTGTCCATTCTTCAAATCCTACAGCGTCAAGGAATAGCATAATTAGTCAAGAACAGACTGAAAAGCAAGAGACCATGACCCAGTTTGAGGTTCTGTTGTCAAATGTCAGGTGAAACTGAAAGCAATCACAAAAAATCCAAATCAGCATAATCGGTCTTTGGGTTGAGATCTACACCCGGAACCTAACACAATGGAAGTGCCACACTCTGAACTACGATGTGCCTAACCCTGTACTGAACCCTGGCTCTCGTATATGTCAGTCACCTTACCCAGTGAATGAACCCTGGCCTTCTTGCATGCCCTTCAGCTGCCTGACACCGTACTGAACACTGGCTCTCTTGTATGTCAGCTGTCTTACCCCGTACTGAACACTGGCTGTCTTGTATGTCAGTCAGCTGCCTGACACCGCATTGAACACTAGCTCTCTTGTATGTCAGTCAGCTACCTGACACCGTACTGAACACTGGCTCTCTTGTATGTTAGTCAGTTGTCTGACTTTGTGAATCAACCCCGGCCTCCTTGCATGTCCGTCAGTTGTCTGATCCTCTGAATGAACCCTGGATCCCTTGCATGTCAGACAGTTGCCTGATCCTGTGACAACCCTGGCCCTCTTGCATGTAAGTCAGTTGCCTGACCCTGTGAATGAAACCTGGCTCTCTTGTATATCAATCACTCTACAAGTCAGACAATACTCGGAGGGATGCGAGAAAACAGAAGGCGACATATGAGCAACGAAAGAGAAAAACAAACCAAAACAAAGAATGACAGTACAGAAAAATGCTTCAGTCAACAAGTTAATGACAATGACATACAAGGGCGCATTTGTTGTGTGAACAATCATGTACAGCAAAGATTCCTAACTTCCGCATGAAGCACTCGGTAAATCCACCATATCTCAATGTTTGTGTTATTTTTGTCGTTAATGCGTCTTGAATTTAACCGAAGAAGCACGTTGTGTAGCCTATAACATACTCATATTCCGATCGGTAAGTAGACCTCCGCAAATAACACACTGTCTCACGTCACCATCCGACAGGACACTTCACACCACCACTAATATTTAAACACAAAGTTCAATTTCACTTAAATGCTTCAAACTGAGGTTGTGCAACTAAGTGACCTTCTTCGACAAAATGTTCACCAGCCATGTATAGAACTATTCACCGTCTGAAAGTGACAAAACAAAAACATTCTGGCCATCTTATTAAGATCACCGGATCTAATTGACAACAGCAAACACAAAGAGAAGCTCAGCAGCTCGCACTGGCCACAGTACAAACTTTACCCCTGCGACTAAGCACTATTCTTTAAAGATGTATGACAACGTGGAGGTAAATATCCAAACATTCCTAAACTCTGCACTAGATGTTAGTGAATGGTCAACTTCATACTTCGGACGCTTTACCCCAAAGGAAGTGCCCCAGGTATCCAGTGAACAAACGCATGAATGGGCCCCACTGCTGGTCACGACCGTGTAAAGAGTAGATGTACATGCTGTGTGTTTGAATAACCCATAAATCAGTGACGAAGTATCCGGTCTATCTAGCTGCCTAATAACCCTAAAAAACTGGATGCCCTAAATGACGTTTTCTTGTCTGCACTTAATAACAGTTCTATTTGTCGCTTGGAATACGCTGCAAGCATTATGTGGCCTATATGCCATAGCACGTACTAGCTTCATTGTGCGTCAGAACAGGAAAGCCAGTAGATTAACAACTCGACTAGTTCTCAAAATCGTGTTTTCACATATGCGTCCCCTGCAAGAACACGAGGAGGAAGATATAAAGGAAGTCACTATACAGTTTTACCGTCAAGCGTACAATTACATTTCGCATTATCTGACTTCTACATCAGGATTCGCCACTGCCACGAATCATCTTTCGTTGGATTCGCAGTTCACGTCGTACTTAAGAAGTACCAACCAGCCTTCACGTGCCAACAAGTGACAGCTGTGTCTGCTGACCACACAAACATTGCGTATCTCATCAACACGGAAACCGGCCAGCAGTCACCCACGCAAATGTATATGAAACACTACAAGCTACATACGAAGTAACCACGTCACTAAGCAAATAAATAATAAAATGCATTAGATACCCAAGGAACTGCGATGACAAAATTGTCTAATTTTACCTTGATATAACACTCAGGAAAGAATACAGATTGACGGTGTTTGAGAACAGTGGTGAGAATAGATGTAAGATAGGCAGGAACAGACGTTAAGGTGAATTGCATGATGAGAAGCTGCATAATGTGTAGTCTATTCGTTTATGTATGTATTATGGACGGGACCAAATCAAGAAGATAAAGATGGGGGGGGGTGTTGCAAGTGTGGGTAGAAGGGAGGTGCAAACATGATTTTGATGGGTCTCTGAGAGAAAGAGACCACTTGGAAGATCCAGGAGTAGATGGGAGGATCACATTAAAAATGGATCTTCAAGAAGTGGGATGAGGGCATGAAGTGGATTGATCTGGATCAGGATAGGAACATGTGGCTGACTCTTATGAATACGGTAAAGAACCTTCGGGTTCCATAAAACATGGGGAATTTCTTGACTATCTCAGGACCTTTTATCTTCTCAAGAAGGAATCTGCTCCACGGAGTTAGTTAGTTAGTTAGTTAGTTATTGTTTATTGACAGACGCTGTTAGAAGCTTAAGACTATAGCGTCTACAGCGCCTAACGGTACGATGATTTATGAAATATTGGCTTGCAAGCGTGTGGAAGGAAGCGACCGTGGCCTACTTCGAGGTATTATCCAAGCACGTCTGAAGGAGAACCACGAAATATGTAAGGATACCCGTTTGAATATTGTACGTATCGTGCACCATGTTCCACACTATCCGTCTGCCTACCAACTGTCTAGCACTACACCGTGTTTCTGCACTCACGTATCAGTTTCTGCTCCTACGCTTTTCGCTAATAGTTGGTTTGAAGCTCCCTGAAGGCGGTGTCAATAAACACTGAAACGCGGAGAAGCAGGAACTGATACGTGGGTGCAGAAACACAGTGTAGTCCACAGCAGTTGGTATATAAATGGATCGTATTGGGACAACCGGTCTATAGATACACATTTTAAACCAAGGACCTCCTGAATGTGAAGCAGCTGGTGTATCCACACGACCGCAATGTTCGACAGGTGATCTAATTAATGAGAATTAGTGAATTAGTATGGAAAGCCCTGCGAAAATAAAAGGGTATATGTTTTTTGTCGAAACCCCAGATTATTGGGAGACAAGCGTAAAGGGAAGTGCCGTGTACCAAAATATAAATTCCAGTCTATATTTTTGGGCCTACGTCCTTTTTGTACCAAGGCCTTCGGCTTTTCCTTCATCATCCAGCACTCTTCATGTTGCCTCGAGTATTCTTTGCAGCCGTGCAGGACGGGGCTAAATAATACCAATATTACACTAACAACTTGCGCGCTTCAGCTCTGACGTGCAAAACGTCTCTGATATCATATGAAAAGCGAGTTTCAGTCCGCATGTGCGGCCACAAACAGACATGGGAACCTTGAGCATTAACCACAAATTTGCGTGTAAATTGCCAAGTCATAACTCAACATAACTCTTACACACACAGCGAAAATGATACTTAGCCTTAACAGCATCTCCAGTAATAGAACAATATACAGTGAAGATATAATCGTAATCCGTAGTTTATTTAATGCCCATATAAAGTGCAATTGCTGTTCATTGTCGAATGGGAATGGTGCTGGAAACGAAGAATTCGAAATATTGTGTTGCTGTAAGAACTAACATGTAATTTGGTATACGGGTAGCTGCCAAGGTTTCGAAGGAACATGCTTCCTCCGTCTGAAGTGTATATGAATAATGTAATACCAATCTAGCAAGCTACACTGCAACACGACCTAGGAGGAAGCCACATGCATGGCTACCGAACTGAGAAGCTCAGAACTGATAAAATTTACGGATTCAGATTCGTTCTCTCTTAGTGCCTGAGTTTGGTCCAAAGAAAAGCAGGCCCCTGTATGCAGATAATTCTCTGCTTAATTTCATGCCACATGTAAGTTCATTGTAAAACTAATGAAGTGTACTTTTACCAGGCGTGGGATTGCACGTATTTCCGCAGATGCATTATTTTTATGTTGCAAAAAACTGGTCTTGAAATCCACGTTCCAGTCGCCTATCTATTGCCCCAAGTGTCGCAATTCTTTACCTTCACATCCTTTATATATCCGATATATTGAAAAAATCAAAAGCAAGATCTTAATGAGATGTACTGATTTTATGGCACAAGTTAATTACTGCAAAAGAGGGCAAGGCCCATGTGAGTTTAACCTGCCAGTAAAGCATGAATATTCATACAATGAACCATTCCGCGAAACTGTCTACCCCAAAACACTCGTAAACTTTGGTGTACTTCCTCTCTGGAAACATGTTGTACCGCGTCGGACAAAAATCGCCTCACGCATCGCACAAACAAAAAAACATGCATCTTATCCTTGCATCCATTGATATACAAGAATAAACTATGGAGACAGAACTGTTTTAAGTAATAACAATAATCATGTTTTAAGACAGGTTGAAAACCTTCTTGGGTCGGGGCAGTAGGGGTAAATAGTAGACGGCTGTAACATACAGCAAGTACCTGATGCAAAAGTGAGAATTGAAATAACTACGTGTACTGTATGGACAGCTTTTAAGACTGTATCCCATTCAGACATTTCCAAAACACGCAACCTCACAAAACATGTAATTTTCTTGGAAAATGTCTTTCAGGGCTATTCACACGGCAGTAACCACTCAATGGCACATCTAAATAGCTCGGCAGTCAACAGAGATTGAATTAAAAGAGCGTAAATCAATGCACGCTTCAAAATCATCAGCAATCAAACATCGTGAATACTTCAAAATTGTTCCGAGCCCCCAAAAACTCTTCCAAAGGCATGGAGATCCCTCTTTTAGACTATTACTTGAATCTGGCATGTGCAATGTGAACTCACCTACATCTAGTGCCGAGGTTAAGAATGCGTGGAGATAAACCTTCATTCCCCCATGTGCCTTCATGGTGTAATGATTCATAAGCACGAAGACAAATTTACTTTTACATACAAAGTTACTATAGTAAGATATCGGTTTTCGTAAAACCCATAGTTGATTTTACCTGTCAGTGGGACAAGGTACAGACCACCTAACCCATACACCTGGATCAATTTAATCAAATAAATCTCCTACTGATATATATATATATACGTATATAGTGCGTGTGCGTTTGTGTGTGTGTGTGTGTGAGAGAGAGAGAGAGACCCGTGACACTATTAACTTGCACCGTGTTTAGCATTTCAAATGTGTTCAAAGCAGCAGAAATCGAAAGAAGGATTCGCCATACCAACCAATACAAAGGGGAACATTCGCAGCAATCATGCCCATTGTGACGAGCAGAACAATGCACTATCTACGGCCCTTCTGATAACAACCGACGTTTTCACCGTAAATTCTGAATTTCACTCGGCATTCGCACCGTCGCAGATAACGTAACAGTGAAAGAAATGACGTCCCTAACAAAACAGTTCATAGACTTTCGATCATGCTGAACAGTTTACATGGGCTTGCCTTTCAAGATTAAAGTCTTTTGGGAAGTTTTTCAACGATGAAGTCAACTGCCAATATTATACAGCGTCGGTCACAGATGAACGAAGCACTGGTGGAATGATTCTGACACGGGAAAACCAAAGTGCTCTGAGAAAAACCTGTCCCAATGCCAGTTTGTCTACTACAGATTCCCCATTGATTGGCCTGAATCCGAACCCGAGCCTCGGTGGTGAGAAGCCGGTGACTAACAGCCAGAATCATGCCACGACCTTCTGGGATGACACGCCTTGTCCACTGGTAAACAGTTACCCATGTTGCCGAGGAGTTTCCTGCCTGTCTTGGAGGTTCACAGGGCCAAATTTGGTACATACCTACCAAGCTGTACGGCGTCACGTCCCGTAACGAAGCACTTTACAGTTAACGCAGTGAAAACCTCGAACCTTGCAAGAACCTGCCTTTATATGCATCTGTGCCTAAACACTAGTCTAGCAAATAACGATCATCACCATTATCATTAACACCCCGACATCAGTCATCATCATCAGCTGGTCTAGAAATGCCTAACTCTTGCGGAACACTCTGGCCTATCATCATGTTCACAAACCATCCCTTGACCCTATCCGAAGCCTGACGAACCCAGTCCACACTATCATGCCCTGTTGCCTGAAGGTACAACTGATTATAAGCCCAGCTTCACCTCTATATCTCAAGCCTCTTCCTTCCAGGTTTCCAGACCAATACTGTATAGGAGGCCTTCATTGTCCCGCTCCATCCATCTTATTTTCCTCAATTTAATATTCCATGCAAAAGAGAGAACAACATCAAGTAATTGTGTTTTAGATAGGAGACAGGAGGCAGGGTAGTTCAGTCGGTACACTGACTAGACCATGGGGTGCAAGACCGAGGAATCGTGACTCGATTCCCGACAGGGGCAAGAGACTTTTCTCTTCTTCTGCAAAGTGACCAGACCGGGGCTGTGGCCCATCCGGCCTCATATTCAATTCGCACTGGGTGATCTTTCCCCTGGAGGAAAATGGGCGAGCATGAAGCTGTTAGTACTGAGGTTAAGACTTTTTGCACTTAAATTTATTGAGATTTACAATCTACTTTACAGGCAGTAATAAGTAAATGATATGAAACACTTAAGGTTTAAAGATGGGTGAAATTATATCGCCACTCTCCCAAAGGCCTTAATGGCGTGCACAGGGACAGCTTTAACTTTTAACTGAGATAACATAGGGATTATAAAGAAATGAAGCTGAGAAGTTTTCTCTTAATTTCTTCGTTAAAGTAAACCTTATTGTAACGCATTACTGTCGGTCTGCAACATTATATGAAGTAAACCCTATAATGTTACAATGGGTCTTAAAAACGTGATTGTTTGAACTAGATTCAACCCTTCAGGACAAACTCCAGTTGCGGACTCCTGTGAACACAGTAATGAACCTTCGGGTTTCAAAAAATGGCAGGCATTTCTTTACCAGATGAGGAATTATCAGATTCCCAAAAAGCGCTCTGCTCCACAGCTAGTAAAACGATATAGAATTAATGCATTTTTATTTAAATAAAAACACCAATTTGTCTTTAAAAGTAATTACAAACCGCCCTCTCTTCTTTCACTTCCTGACTTCGATGCGGGAGGAATACCTTATACTCCGACTAATATGTTGCAATATGGACGGTGAAAACCCGGGATCACGTTATCAGAAGGACACAGCATGCAGGTTTCTGACGACGATCAATTGTAACCGATTAAAATACAACAGGCTCCGAACCTGTGACAGGCGTACCCAGAGGCAAGCATGACCTAGGAGCCTGACTTGTCAAAGATGTCAAGAAAACTGATGCACACACCATGGTTGGATGCCCTACGGTGTAAGTCTGCATAGTTCAATAATCTAATAGTAATGGATTCAAGTGTTCTGGGATATTACATCAAGTCAATGGGCAAACACTTGCTGACGTTTAGAAAAAACGCAGTGCCCTTATTTTTAGCGTAGCTGAAGATCAAAGTCCTCTGCGATATTACGGCGTACCGACTAGTAAAGAGCTACTCACACTCTGAAGGATCGTAGTGACTCTCTGGACAGCACGACACTAAAGAAGAGGCAAGATAAATTTCGAAACGGCGGAAACTGTTCACCATTCGACATGGCGTAAGATCCTTAAGATACTTAAATATTCATCCGCACCGCATCTAACATAGCCTTCATTCTGATTTTATCAGGTATGACCTAGTATTTCATGCGAATTCATTCTAGACAATGGATTCAACGTAAGTGATGATGACGTCAGTATTCCGTGTATGGTGTAAAAAAACTGCTAAATATATAATACAACAGAATGAAACAGACTGAATGCGTCAAAGGAATAAAGAACGTCCAACATTTGCCTTTAGTCTCTTTCTTTATATACAAAGCACAGCTCTATCTTAGTCCACATTTTAACACTTAATAATATCAACATTCATCTAAATTATACATAAAATTCAGTTGTGTCTCAAAGAAAACAAACAGCTTCTCCATTAGAAATGTCAAACGGTTAACGACGTTTAATGAAACAATCTGGTGACCCAGTTACCATTGTTCTTTGTAGGGTTAACATGGTTAATGAGCAATACAACAATGGAATTGTAGTATCTGACGACAATGGTATAATATCACTATTAACGTATTTTCTTTGAACATTTTCCACTGTTCATCTTACGACATTTAAATTTGAAAGTCCAATAATTACGGCGTTTCCAAGTTTTCAGGCCCTCAGGGGATACATAGCCCTTGTCGGTTGTTAAAGAATTTTGGATTAAAGTTTACAACGCAACAAGTACACAGTCTCTCGCTCAGATGTACAACCAGCAGTGAGGCTACGGCATTGAACGACTGATTCTAATTGCTGTTAGCCATACAGCCTCGTAGTGCATTCGGATAAGTTTAACAATGAAGAAATGGAAATTGGAATAAAAGATGTGCTTTCGGTGTAACTACGTATGCTTGGGCGAATACCAGTATCATGACGCGTGTTGTCGGGTAGATAAGGACCAACATTTCGGAAGAGCTTTCTGTTTCAGTTTTGAGGTTATGAAGTCTTCAGGGCCGATCCCAGTGGTCTAAGGCGTGGGTATGCAGCCGCTCGCCTTCTGGGATTGTGTGTTTGAATCCTGCCGGGGCATGGATGTTTGTTGAGTGCTGTGTGTAGTCAGGTAGAGGTCTCTGCGTCGGGCTGATCACTCGTCCAGAGGAGTCCTACCGAATGTGGTGTGTCTGAGTGTGATCATGAATCCTCGATAATGAGGAAGCCTCGGCCCACTAGGGCTGTTACGCATGGTAAAAAAAAAAGTCTTCAGGGAAGGAATTCTTCTACCTGTATTTAGAAAGGTTAACATCAGGGCAGCGGAACTACAGGTTAATCCATCTTGGGAACGTAGACTGTGCAGCTGAACACCAGGGAACCGGAGCTACTGGTTAATACGTCTTGGTAACATAACCTGAGCAGTGTAACACCAGGGCACCGGAGATACTGGTTAATGCGTCTTGGCAATGTAGCCTGAGCAGTTTAACACTAAGGCACCGGAGCTACTGGTTAATGCGTCTTGGTAACATAACCTGAGCAGTTTAACACCAAGGTTACTGGTTAATACGTCTTGATCATGTATCTTAAATAGTTTATAAGGAATGAAATTACATTATTCCGATGAAGCTGCAGCCAACTGACTCACTCAGAACATAATTCAATTCACCGCAAGGTGTTTGATCCAACGCTCTCAACCCTCACACCAAAATGTAACTGCAGTCCTTTAAGAGACGCGTGAGATAAATCATACGTAGAAACGTGATCTCTACATTATGCGTTCATTCTACTCCCATCGTCCAAAGAGAGTACAAACCTACCGCCGAAAAAAAAATCATCAATCTTTCACATTTGGCACCCGCGATTTAGAACGAGTCGATAAACGGTTGAATGCGCGGTAACTTTAACATACAATCTAACAATCCAAAAACAAAATGGTGCCAACACATGGGACAACAGAAAGCACTGTTCCACAAAAGACAAAAATTTAAACCAGGAAATGGAATTTGTTTTAGCATAAAACTTTCAATACACTTCCTACTTTGTTTACACAGCATCCACAAACGACTGCAGTGAATATGTGTGAACAATTCAAGAACGAGATACCGTTGCGTCTCTCTTCTATTTGAGGAATTGCTGAGATCAGCATGCCCGTCTCTTTCATAGGATTCCGGCAGTTTACACTGCGCATTACGATACAAATACGAGCATATCAACTCACTCTGTATTAACCTCTGCAGCTAGCCAATCTAATTTCAAATCCAGGACAGGCCATCCTGAGGAAGTAATATTTTATTAATTGTTTGTACCAACCGATCACGTCAAACGTACACATCTTAACGGCCTGTAACTTCAAAGGATTTCTTGTCTGAATTCTTTGCCAGTGGGCTTGTCACACAAAGTCGGAACTCCAGTGACATATGTGTCAACTAAGACTGATTATTCGTGTTAAGGAGTCGTTTTGTGACATCTTAAGTGCCCATATTTCGAGTGAGCGGCAACGACGAAATACAGGATTTTAAATATGCAAGAAGCCTGGCAAAATGGCCAGTATGAATTAAGGAAATTCTTCTTGGACTGCTTGACCTTTGAAGATGGAATCGGTAGGCTGACCCGAAACGTCAGTAACTATCAATCCACGCTGCGTTACATCCCAAAGGGCGAAGGTCTGAAGGAAGTTTCCGTAACAGCAGCCAATCGGTTTTAAATTTGTGGTAAAAATTTACGCGGAAGAATGAAATTCGTCACGGTCAGAATAACTCAGTTTCGAAACGCGACTCTTATTCTTTTCGACCTGACGGTGTTAATGCGCTGAAATCCGCGATGCTAAATTATTCAAAACATACAGCACTTGGACTTCTCACACCACAGCATAAGGATTACACAAGTATGAACTAATAGTGTAAAATGTCTTAAATCTAAGCGATCAATAGAAGTGCGACTAATTGTTTGATCTATCGGGCTGTGTTATAATTCGGTAACTGACATGATCGATATGCAGCCAAGATATACGACCTAACTTGTGACTGTATATGATTATTACCAACTGTTTAGTGGTGACAGCATCTGCAAACAGCCGCTGAACGTCTTCCATTTTTCATTACACTCTCAGTGCTTGTTTATCGAAACTGCCAGATCATCGGTGAGTACGTCACTTTCTATTAACTCCTTTAAGACAAAAACCATAAAAGGTGCTGTCATCCAATGCTCGCCGTTTTTCGAAAGTGTGTCCGTTTTTGGAAAGCTCCCAGAGTTCGTCCGAATGTCCTTTTGGTGAGACTAACATGTAGATAAAGATAAGTACGGAATATTATTGGAATAACAGTGGCTGGGGAAACCGGAAGTACTCTGTGAAAAATCTGTCCCAGTGCCACTTCATTCACCACAAATCTCACATGAACTGGCCTGGAAACTAAGCCGGCCCTCCGCGGTGAAACGCCCTTTTAAGACAAAGTAAGTACTTTTCCACCCTGTGTTTTAACTACGAGGGGTGCTGATAAATCCTTAGCCTGACCAGGAAGGAAACAAGCTACAGCGACCAAACTCGGGATTTATTCAACATACTCCCCACGAAGCTCAATACACTTCTTAGCCAGTTGCTCTAACTTTTGCAAGCTACTCAAAATAAAATCAGAAGGCTGTCCGTCCAACCACGTCTCCGCGGCACCAATGACCTCCTCATCGGACGAAAAATGGCGACCTTTCAATTGTTTTTTTTTTCCAGCCCAGGGAACAGGAGATAGTCCGACGGGGCCAGATCCGGAGAATAGGGTGGGTGATCAAGACATTAGAAGCCCAGGTAGGCCAGTTTCTTCTGGGTTGCAAGTGCCTGGTGAGCCGGGGCATTGTCGTGCAAGAACAAGACCCCCTTGGTGACCTTCCCGCGGCGTTTTTCCTTCTTTGCATCAGCAGAGATGTGTAATACTCCGCCTTCATAATTTGGCCCTTTGGAAAATAATCAATGGGGATGATGCCGTCTTGAACCCAAAAAATTGAGGCGAGAACTTTTCCATGGGATTTTTGCACTCGAAAGATTTTGGAGCGGGGTAAGCGGCTATGCCACCACTCCATTGATTGTTGCTTTGTCTCCGGGTCATAGTGATATAACCAGATTTCGTCCATGGTCACCAATCGAGACAGAAAATCATTTGGATCGTGCCGAAAAAATTCCATAAGTTGCTCAGGCGATTGGCACCGTTGACGTTTTTGATCCGCGTTCAGGCATTTCGGGACCCAGTTCGCGGAGAGTTTCCGCATGTCAAAATCTTCAGGAATGATGGACCCAACCCGCTCACGTGAGATGCCCAGTTGCTCAGCTATTGGTTTAGCCGAAATCCGGCGGTCTTCCAAGATTAGCTCGTTAATTTGATCAAAAATCTCCGGTGTGGTCACTGTTTTGGGTCGTCCAGGACGAGGCGCATCACAGGTGGAAAATCACCACGTTTAAACTGGGCCACCCAGTTTTTGACGGTGGCATACGATGGTGCATGTTCCCCTAATGTTTCTGTCTGAATTGCGTGATTTCCTTCGGCGCCTTGCCTTGCAGAAAAAAAAACTTGATGACAGCTCGCGTCTCCATGTTGTTGAAATCGAGCGCGTCGCCTGACATGCTTCCTTTCAGCCTCTGTAACAAGAAAAGACTTGCAATTCGGCACATGAACAGACCCCTCTTTCCAACGTCACTGTCGATTCCGTCCTACGACATCGGGAAGTAGGTCGGGCTAAGAACGTATCAGCACCTCCTCGTAGATTCTCGAATTAGCATTGTTTTGGAGCTTCCAAGGCTTCGCCTGTCTGTTCTAATGGTAACAACAACATGTTGGTGAGGATGAGTATGGAGCAAAGGTAGAATGATACTGACAAGAGAACACCGAAAAACTCAGAGAAATACCTGTCCCAGTGCCACTTCTGCCACCACAAATCTCACCAAGGACTGGCCTGTGATCGAACCAAGTTCTCCGCGGTAACAGACCGGCGACTAACTTAGTGACGCATAGGAAGGGCCGAATTTTAAGACGAAAAATAACTCAAGCTTACTTAAAGGCTCGGTTTGCACCGCGAAGAAAACGTTTTCCTGTTCAATCATCAACAATCAGTTAAAATGGGGAAGTAATTGCTGCTTGTATATTCTTTGGGCAATATGTAGAAATTTCTGTGTTCAACCTGGTAGTCGATAAAGTAACCCCTGGGCTTTTGAAGGGTTAATAATACCTGACTGGGGATTCGTTTGGGTGCCAAAACAAACCCTTTAAATAATTGAATAAAGGTAGACCAACTTGATGTCACTTATTTTATGTCAATTTATTGCTCAACATGTTTCGGATGTTAATACACCCATCTTCAGGAGCTTGCGACTACTTGGTGCGTTATTGCATAGGTTGTATTGTGCTGGCTTGAGGCATGTTGGTGTTATGTAGTGGTTCAACCTGCATTCGGATACCACAGCACCAACAGCCAATCCGCTACATAACACCAACACGCCTCAAGCCAGCACAATACAACCTATGCAATAACACACCAAGTAGTCGCAAGCTCCTGAAGATGGATGTATTAACATCCGAAACATGTTGAGCAATAAACTGACATAATAAAATAAGTGACATCAAGTTGGTCTACCTTTATTCAAGTATCAAGATGATGCACGGTCCAATACGCATAAGATCCTTTAAATAATATCTCATCTTTTTATTGTGATATATAGTTGTTAAATATGCTTAGTGGAAAGAAACACAGCACCACGACGGTAGCGCAGTCTGTATTTACCTTACCGTTTCATACTAAAAACTGAACAAGTAATGCATTTGAACATGAATTTAATTCACAATACCACACGCACGAAACATGCGGCCGTACGTACTTACACAAATACTTTAGGGCTAACTCAACATTACTTCACACAACCTTCAGAAGACACGCTACATGTCTGAAACCATATAGATACAATATGTAATACAGGCCCAGTTGTATGTAAGATTTTCTCGCATAGCCTTCAGCGTTTCTACCTCCATTTCTTATAGCAGGCGAACACATCCGACAATCATAATGCACGCGGTAGGCTCACGCAAGTTTGCTGGATCCCTTTCAGCGCTGTTATGAAGAGGAAAATTTTCAAGTGGGAAAGAAAAGTGCAGGCATGACTAATCTTACCTACGCGTTTCAAAATACTGTCGTATAACTTGTAGGACTACGTCTCTTTTCAACAGTGCAGCAAAGTGCAGTTAAAACGTTCTATAAAGATAAAGAAAGAAGCCGTCTATCACAACTACGGGTTGTTTATTATGAATGTAGGAGATTTGTTTACAACATGTTTCGGTCCGACAGGACCATCTTCAGGTAATACATACATCAAAATTACTAAGAAGGGTTAATGGGTTATGGGAGATCTTATTTTTACAATTAATCGGTTTATACTGAAGGGTAATTAGGGTGTGTGCGGATGTCGTTTTATATTGTAGATTTTGTGGAAGGTGGATGACAGAATATTTTCTCTTTGGGGGGGGGGGGCAATCTGTTGACTTTAACGGTTGTAATCGAGGTAACTGTTGGTAGGTGACGAGTGTATATAAGGAGGCTGTGTTTTGTCTTTAAACGGAGTTAGGTTTGGGGTTCCATATTATAAGCTGTTTTTAAATAAGAAGTGTAGTATGCAGAATAATTGCTGATTGTGTGACGATTATATTTAGGAGGAAGTTAGGATTGTGTGTGCACTGATAGTTTTGTATGTTATAGTTTTTGAGGCAAGGAACCTCATCAGTTGAGAAATCTGTGAGTAGACTGTGGAATATAGGTGAAATGTATAGTATAATGCTGAAGAAATTATCTTCTAACAAAGTAATTCATAGAAGAGAGAGAAAGGAAAGTATTCGAAGGGGATCGACCCAGTATCACATTGCCACAATGTTCCACCACATTAAATGTTTTTGGAACAGGTGTAACATTGCTTGGCCGATCCGAGGTGAGCCAAGCAGTGCCTGGCCCGTGCCGATTACAGCTGAATGCAACGTGCTGGAGACTCAGGTATCAAGAATGCGTGGTCAAGCTGTGAACAAAATGTCCAAAGCTATTTCGTTGCTTTACAACTGTTCAAATGTGTGTGTGTGTGTGTTTTTTTTTTTATTTTTTTAATTCAGTGACGCTGTCAACTGCCAAGATTACACACTGTCTGTGAAAGATAAATGAATGAGTCTGGAATAGTGGTTGAATGAAACACTCGGAGGAAATCCTGTTCCAGTGCCATAAATGCCACATGGACTGGCCAGGGATGGTGCCCGGGCCGCCGCGGTGAAAGGCTGGCGACTAACCGCCTGAGCCACGGCAGGCCACCGTTCTGTACACAAAGCTGAAATTATGCTGCGCCACGACTGATGATGACATACTGGTCGAGATCGGGTTGTCACAACAGAACGTCCATTGTTTCAGAAATGTTATAACAGTGCTCATAAAGGCCTGTTACAAGAAACTGGCCGGTGCAACATGATTTGATTCCACACCCTCCCATCCTATGTAGACCAATTTTAATCCCATCCCCGCAGGACACGTCCCAGAAGTAAACTTTTACTTCAATATTTCCAACAGATATTCCGTAAGAATTTCTCATCTCTCCCACGCATGCATGAAGTCCCATACACTTCATCCTCCATCTGATTGACCTAGCAAAATCAAACGACATAAAACCTACAAATCGTAAAGATATATTGCATTTTAATGGAATACAAAGACAATAATTTATGCCTGTAAGCGGTATAATACCTCCGATTTTAGGTCCTAATTACCTACTAAAATCACATTTGTATGCATAGTAGCTGGAAATCTAGACAACAGCAATGAGGAACAGCAAAGAATACGCTGTTGGGCACTGCCCAATACTTTCTTTGCAGTTTACTTAGCGACAGTTTCCGTATCTTTGATTACATAATGTCGGTGGTCAATGTATTGACATGGGGTGGTGGTGGAACGCTGCTCCGTTTTCAAGTTACTGGACCTCATTGCACGGTCACTACATCATTACAATGGCAAACAATTGCATGAAGACCAGGACGCAGCCCAATTCTAAACTAATTCCTCAGAGAAGAGCTCAGTCAGCTCAGTTGTTCAGATGGTCAATGAACTTACAGAACAAAAATAATTACTGCCGGATCTTCAGGACCTCGCCACTGCACCTTATCCTATCCACGCCCTTACAGCGTATTCATCTTCCAGCCAAGCTTTCTCCACGGGTATTGATACATTATGAACTTCTGGCTTAGACACAGAATTTTCGGGAAAATGTGCTTCGTCCATCTTCAGGACGGCAGAATCTCCTACAAATAGACGCTGAAGCGACTACCTGGAAAAAATTCGTGCAGCTTCAAGATGGAGGCTGCACGTTCTTCCGAAACGTCGGGATCATCGTACACTCCGACACGAAACCAAAACCCTAAAGCTTATAATCTGTCCAGACCTACTTTCGTCAGATTTGCCATCACCGAAATGTATTTCACCATCCTAGTGTATCGAATGTACAGCACCTTTGTCAACAGCACATTTGTGCAGATGAACATCAAATTGAGCGAGGAAGCAAAATGGCGATGACAAACTATGAAGCTCGTATTATTATTAATTGGAACTCGTGTTCCCAACCGCCTTGTTTGTGCAGGTAACGGTATAGGCGGGAAATTTCAGGCTCTCGAAACCGCCTCGACTGATATATAATTGCCGACCTTTAGAAGAAGCGTGCTGTATCCTTCATGACCTAAAAACTGTAAGGGAAAAGCTACCTGGCGCCAACACCCAACAAAGGCGTACATAGAACACGGAGGTAAACATCTAAGCAGTTTAGGTCTTATTAGCTTCACGTGCGGGCCATTTGTCCGAATTATGAAGCTGGTGCTGTTCTGAACAGAGTGGAACTAGGCGGCGACCGACATTACCAAGTTAAGCACGGCGCAAAGTCCGGAGTAAAACACCACATTACTACAAATTACTGGTTTATCCCATCTCAGAAACAATGGTTGTATAGACGCACACACCAAATAATTACGCTACATTTTAAAAAGTACATTTAAAATATTATACAGAAAACGGGTGCATAATGTTTCCTTGTTCTGAAAAAAAATCTCTGCTAAGAACTGTCCTTCGGGGAACTGGGGGAGCGGATGGGCCGAGTGCATGGTTCGAATGGGGCGCCACTTCTTAGCAGCTAGTCTAGGGCCGCCCCTGGTTCTGGCCAAGTGGCTGTGAAGAGAAAAGAGAGCTCATACCCCTGCCTGGACCAGCAACGCGGTAGTCGAGGCCGTTGACTATCACTTTACCGTCAGAATTATACCAGTTTTTGGCACTGGGTATCTACAGATTGGCTCGCTTTTTTTTTTTAAATACGCTGTATCACCTGAAAACTTTACAGCGCAACGAAATGCGTATTAATGAATAGTCGGTAAATAAAAGAATATGGAAGAATGAAGCAAACTTTACGGTAGTATTGTATCAGTATCCTCAGCAGGTTGGCGGGTAGGCAGAGATTTGAAGTGCTCTCTTCCCGCAAGAGAAGTAACATTATAATAATTTGCTACGAACTGAAAGGCCGAGATTTGATTACAAGCTGGGAACGGGGCTTCTCTTTGAAACTGTGTCTCCAGTCCGCGACGCCTAACCGAGATAAACAATGCGGGCAGGTACGTTTCCGCTCCCCCACTGCTATCATGACGAACACAACATGGCTCCCGAATACTAAGCATTAACGCCACATTAACCTGTTCGCTGCATCGCGCTACAAATTCAGAACTCTCTTCTACAGAACTCGCTTTATTCTGTTTGTTGGCCATTAGTTTTATGACCCTCCCATACCTTATCTTGAACAACAAAACTTACTGCAAAATGGTGTATCCAAGTAACCACTTTGTGGTCCCCCCAAGACAGCATCGTGTGGCGCCAAGGGTTGCCATGGGTCACCTCCAACCCGTACTAGCGGTGTTCGTTGAAAAACTACACCGTGTCCTTTGGTCCAGACACATGAATTCATACAACCGTTCGTGGAAATTTTCAGAAACAGTTGTTAACCGGGTTTGTGTGGGACCAAAAAAAACTGTTGCGTTGTAAAAAAAAACTAATTTCTCAGAAAAGCTCACGACACTGCTTTACTTTACGTGCTTACGTCTGCAAAGAGAAGCCGCCAGAAACTGCAGATTCGTAATTTCGCAACTTAGCGGTATGTGTTCTATACGGTTTCAGCTTTCATAGATCAACGTTTCTCAACCACAATGCTGCGACATTTTGAATTCAAGTACTCTTTTATACATTTAAAAATAGTTTGCACGCAGGATTAGGATTTTCATACAAAATGTGTGGGTATAACTATGCTTTGTCTCTGTACCAAAATTCACACGCTTTCTTAAAATCATGTCTGAAGTTCACCTGAATAATAATTAAATATTCAGTTCTTACTTCACAAACACACGATATTAGTACACAAAGACAGACAAATTAACGCTGTACTACCTAGCGCGTTTTATGTGCCACAGGTTTAACATTTAGTAATTCTACGTTCGGCCCGGAGAATGCATTTGTGTGTATTGTATGGATCTTATAATAAACAGACAGTATTTCTCTATATGGCATTAAATGATTCGTTTTACAACAGAGCTGGAGTGTTGTTATTTCGCGGTACGTACTAAGTCTATATATATCCACACACACTTCGGGTTAATGCTCCTCTTCAAAAGGTTACTGATGCATATCAAAGTTATCTTGTTCGTCGCTCCAATAAAACGTGCGCCATATCCTCAGCATACTACTCACAGGGAAAGCAGTTCCGACAGCACCTGACAAGGGATGAGGTTACTTTTACTTCTGCACTCACCTTCGTACATCTGCGCATACTGTGGGAAACCCGCGGCCCGCAACCACTTGCAAGCCTCTGCAGCCTCGATTTCTGAAACACAAAATAAATAATTAATGCGGCAAAATCCTTCTTGGGAAACTTAACAGTCGTTTAGCTAGTCAGTAATGCCCCCCCCCCCCAATTAACCTCGAAGATTCACTATGCAAAACTCGTCTTCTGGCATGTGACGCCGTGCAGTCTGCTTAACACGTACTGGAGTTTTGTATAAGTACACCCCATTCCGTCTAACGTAACACTTTATTATTTGTTGCAACTCTACATATTGCCTCGACCACCAGGGCAGAAGGATCGTTCTTAGTGCCTCCGCCAGAACCTCACGGTCGCATTCATAACAGACAACCTCTGCAGCCTAATTTCTTAAAACTTGTAACAGTTACTCTTCCATGCCGCCTACATATACCACGCGAGCTCTCATCCACAAGTATTCCGACTACAATATTATACACATTTCTTGTGTCTCCTATCCGGTGTACGTTCCCAAACCCTCAGACCCAACTCGTTCGAAGTTTAATTAAACATGACGCCACAAAAGCACGTCGGGAAGTAGAGGTATACATCCATGCATTCTTAGCCTACGCACTAAATGGAAATGAACAGTAGCATTCACGCCTATCCGGCTTTACCCCGCGGAAAGTCCTCCGCAAAAAAATCGATAGCTCGAAAGACCATCGATGCTGTCGAAACCAACACTCACATTTTCATCGCTTTCTTTGAGCGAAATGAGAGCTCAGACTGTTCAGTCGGTTAGTGACTAGACGATGGGCTAAGCGACCAAGGAATCTGGGTTCCATTCACAACAAAGTTAAGAGGGTTTTCTCTTTTCCGAAGCGTAGAGACCAGTTTCGGGGCCCACCCGACCTTCTACCCAATAGGTACGGCAGACTACTTCCTCGGAGATACAACAGCCGGGGTGTGAAACTGACAAAATTTCACATGTCTGGCTCAAATAATCTGTTACTATAATCAAAACGAAAAATATAGAAAATATTCGCACCGCCGCCACGTTGCTATTTTACATTCTACAACAATATTTAACAAATGTTGCGTATTTCTCAGTATCTATTACCATCATATCACCACCACAAAATGTGCGAAGACACGCGAGATATCGGGCTCTCGCGTACGTAATGCTAAAGCTTAAGTCTTCTGGGATGTTACGACATATGGAAAAGTTCGGCTTACCGACGTTTCGAAGGATCGCAGAGCCTTTATCTTCAGGGTCAAGCAGTCCTAAAGACTAAAGACGCTGTCGCGCCTGCCTCTACAGCTTGTTGCTACGGGCTGCAGAAATCATGAAATACGGGGCTCGATGTCCTCCAATGGCATAGCGTTCACACCAAGTTACATGAAAACCGAGCGACAGGTTAATCTGAAATATGCACGCACAAGCTCACACACACACACACAAAGACAGGCAGCATGGTGATCTCATCAGCGGACTTCTTTCCCTTGGTATGGACAGTATGTCACAAATGGTAGGAATAGCATGGTCCTCATAGGTCGATTGAAGTTCTTATCCCGTCATCTGCCTGGAGACAGAGAATATACCCTCAATGCCTCTCAGAATTTGTCAGAGAGCTGGGAATACGCACGTGCAAAGCGATTATAAGAATAACGGAAAATAATTAAGCTGTCTCCGTTTAAAAATACATGTTTGGAGGATGGAGAACGAACTCCACACTCTATACATGGAGATAAGTCAGCACATTTAATATCCGACTGCTTAACCCATGGAGCAGGCGCATTCGGTATACTGCACGGCAGGATCGAATGTGGAGGAGACAAGAAATTTCCCAGATTGAAGATAGATTAAAACAGTTAAGCCCAAATTCGAATACATCAATACGTGGTCGGACAATAAAGTTCGTGAACTCATCGCGGTAAAAGTGCTACACACCTCACTGCTGAATATCACCATGGTCGCCTTCAAAGTACTTCCCTTGGCAAGCTATGCACCTATGCCAGCGACGAGTCCACCCTTCAAACAATTTTCGAACTGGTTTTGTGGAATAGCCTTCAGAATTGCCGTTGTATCACTACTGATGTCATCAATGTCATCAAAATGCCTTCCTTTCAATATTTCCTTTATCTTCGGGAACAGAAAA
>Ga0131853_10006544_pt1 | contig 21043 bp, 17 predicted proteins | sample TergutLab28metaG_FD_92764 | JGI IMG/M metagenome (GOLD analysis project Ga0131853, IMG submission 92764) | Labiotermes labralis P1 segment gut microbial communities from Petit-Saut dam, French Guiana - Lab288 P1 (version 2) (version 2) | ecosystem: Host-associated > Arthropoda: Insects >...
CCTTGTCGGCTGTCCACGACTGCTTATTCAATTTATTCGCAGCTACCCTCCATAAAGGAGGCCATTCCTCTATCCGCAACCTGAGGACGCGCCATGCCGTGGTGACAGGGACCCACTACACATGGGGGAACAACTTTAACAAATCAAAATTCTGTTGCAGAAGAAATGATGCACTCAGCTTTGAATCACATGGATGAGGAACAAAACAATATACTTACGATTTTTCTCCTTGTTGCGATATCCGAGGCTCTCATACTGGGAGCTACAGACATCATGATTGTATCTTAAGGGGGAGGGAGTGTTACCGCCTTCAACGTGGGCAGCAAAATAAAACTTTGAGTGAAAAAAAAATTGCGCTAAAAGGTTTAAATTATTTAAGTACTATATAAGCAAATTCCATTACTATGTCTTTTTTTTAACCCTTTAAACCCCAAGTTAAATCCCATCTGCCATTTGCTGGCATTATTAGGAGCTCACCCTATTCTCCATCTTAGCAGGATAAGGGTTAAAGTTCAACATTTTATTAGGAGCAGTTATTGTAATTACTACATCACTGGATATGAAGATTACAGTGTTCTGGAATGCAATGCTGTGTATTCCTGTGAGGAGCTGGAGGTTCCTCTGAAACATCAATAACTTTCTGCCACACTACATGGCATCTCAACCCACAGCACAGCAATTGTTTTTCCTAGACAAAGTCACTGACACAGATACTGATATGAGTGGTTAGAAGCTGGGCAACATCCATTCATAGACAGGTTTTGTTTCTTCACCACACGCTGACCAGCTGTAGGGCCCACCCATTTGTTACGTATGTGTAGAAGTGTCTTATCACCTATGTTAAGGTATTTCAGGTGTATAGAATGTTATAACTGAGCGAAGTTTAAACATAATCCATATTTGTAGAAGTTTGTATTTGTTACATACTAGATATGGAATGATGACCATTGTATCTGATCTACTAAGAATACTGCAACTGCAAACATCCAGTGAAAATGTAATAATTACTTATAACCTCATGAGGGTGACTGTCAGAGGTACAACAGTCACTTGACTTTGACAGTATGCAAAACACTCAGTTTGGGCTGATTCTGAGGTGTGCCATCCCCGTTGTGTGTTTAACTATAAGGTGAGGTAAATTCAGTCAAAAACACAACTATAAATATATGGCTAAATGATGGTGTTTATTAGCATATTATGTATAACATATTTTATATAACTCTTATAGCAAGAAAGTTGTCAAAACCTGATGATGGCTGCCACAGGCCAAAACATGTAGTTTTCCATTGCTAATAAACACCATCATTTAGCCATATATTTATAGTTGTGTTTTTGACTGAATTTACCTCACCTCAGTTTGGGCATTGGCTAGTGTATTGTAGATCCTGCCTAACAACAATGTTCTTTTTAGGGTAAGTGTTCCAGCTGCCTCATGGGAATTCTTTGCACAATGCTACACCCAGAAGAACATGTGATCTAGAGTCATCCTCATCTCGACAGACTTCCACCATACCACAGCCTCCTGTCCACCACTTGTATCCTACATATTCTTGACAATACATCACCATCTTCACTGACTTGGTTACTCTATGTAAATTGTGTGAATTTCTTATCCACACCTCCCACCACTCAGGGATTCTGACTGTCCTATGGCAACTGGCCCTTCCCTGGGATACAACACACTCATCCAATAAATAGAACTCTTTTGTAAAGGCAAACTGACTGGAGTGTGAAGCTATCTCCACATGATGTGAAGGATGGGAATGTAAGGTTTACCTCCACTCTATCATGCTTGCAATATATGGAACTGCACAAGATATGATTTCATGGAATCTAGTAGTGTTGTGGGTATGTATGCCTAGCCACCTCAAGTCAAAAAACTATTTACATTCAAACACGAACAAATATGTATCTTCCTTGATGCTGATGACTACTCAGTATTGGAATAACATACAGGGTGTTGTTAAAATATTAATAAATATTCTGCCTGCTTTTGAAGGTTGCTCTTTCCATTCATTAAATTACAAATGAGTTTAAAAATTCTGAAACTTAACTTCATGGAGTAGAGTTTGTCTTGAGAGGCTAATATGCTCCCAGCTAATATAGAAATTTCCAGTAGAACCTGAAGGTACACTACCATGTTCAGAACAGCCTACTACTGGTCCCTACTCTACACCACATGAATTTAGTCCATGCCCAGCTGCCCCATTCCTTCAATGCCCATTTAAATATCTTCTCATCTATCCGTAGGTCTTCCATATAGTCCCTTTCCCTCAAGTTTTTCCACTAAAAATTTATAAACACTTCTCTTCTATGCATGCCACAGTCCTCCTTGCCCACCTCATCCTCTTTCATGTGATCATCCTAACAAACATGTGGCTATAGTATGAATTATAAACCACCTCAATATGCAATTTTCTGCAGCCCCTGTTACTCATACCTGCTAGGCCCAATAATCTCCTCAGCATCCAGTTTTCAGATATCATCTATGTTCTTCCCTTAGTGTACGTCACCAACAGCAGTCACCTCTGATTTGATGCCATGCAGTGTGACAGGGTTACCAACCTTTTAGAGGAATATAATGCCTCCATCTTTGGGACTCAGTATGTGGGTTGCCATTGCCTACAAAACATTGGTAGCCTTATACCAAACTAAAGACTCCTAGGTCCCAGAAGACCATACAGTCTTCAACTTACACACTATATGTAAACACAAAATTTTAGAAGTAAGTGTATAAAGTTTCATGCCCTCTAAATAGTACACTTTTCATCACATTTCTCCCCAAATATGACAGGAAAACAATTTTATATAAAAAAACTACAAGTAAACACATAAAAAATAATTTATCACTTTCCACAGTGGACATATTTTTCCAAGTAACATCATAAATAGGTTACAATGTAATATTAAAGCTTTTACAACATCTGATATCTCACAATTTCTTGTAATTATGCATATCTTCATCAACAGCAATAACCTTAAATATTTAAATCACTACATTCATTATAAGAAATTAATAATACATAAAAGTTGTTGGCATATATGATGTGCTGTCTTGTAACCGGCTAATGATAATCAGCAATCTCAAATATTCAATTTTCTAGTGCCATTACACACTGCACATGGCAACACATTTACAGTGTATTGCATTTCACATGGATTTTGAATGGGTGGGTGCATTTTGAAGAATTCTATCCACCTGATTTACCACCAGCAATAACTCACTCAGCTTGGTATGATAAGCACTCAGAATATTTCCCACACAACTACAGGCTGGGACAGCTTGTTCAGTACAGTGACTTGGCTTCAAAAATCAATGTCCAGGGAATCAGAGGGTACAGAGAACTTTACCTTTGTAATCATGTCCAGACCAGCTCATGGACCCACACAGCCTCCCATTCAATTGACACCAGGACCTCTTTCCTCATGGCTAAAGTAGATATGGCATGACATCAACCATCCACCTCCATGATGCCTAAGATTACAAATGACTCAAAGTACACTTTCACAAGTAAAGGCGTGCATTGTGCTGCACAGACAAATCCCTTGTATTTCTTCTTGTACCTGACCACCTACAACAGCTTTATAACCAAACATCTCTATGCAGACAAACGGACAAATACTTCTAAGTGCAATGCCTTACCTCGTGGATTACGGAATACACAACATGTAGGTGGGCCATGCTGTCCTGCACAGTTATAGACCAAGTCACCTACACATTACCCCAGCATATGTTATATGTTGAATCGAATCCAATGCAAGTATTTTCATTAAACTCAAAATTCTCTTGCAGTGAATGTTATACTTTCATGTACAATGTCAGAATTTCAGCTGAATGGCATATTTACATTATCAAATTCATCTCTACCACATAACAGAGACAGAAGTATAACTGGAACCTGAGTCAGAAGAGAAACTCAGTTTTAATGAATTATATCAGATTTTAGGTTCTCACAGCCATAGACATCAAGATTAATGTCTTCTGGAACACAAAATCATACAGCCTGGTAGATGGTATACCCTAAAGACAGACTGAGCAGGTTCCTCCTAGATGTGGAAATCTACCACAACATGAATTCAGGTAGTGCCATCAGAATGCATATAATAATAAGCCAAGATAAACATCAGTGTGGCTGAGCAACTCTCAACACCCACGCAGTTTTACCTTTCTGCACATGGTCCAATCAAGTGGTCTCATCCATCCGTGTAACTACCTAAAAGGGCAGAACAATGTTCCAGAACATATGTAAAGACACTAGCATAGGCATACCGAACTACATAGTAGTATCACAGTCCCAGAAGTCTGCCATCTTGACACCTACACTGCTGACACAGAGAAACTCTCCACGTGCTACTGGTGGTCTGGTAAGTAGACAGCAGAAGGAAATTTTTAACTAAGGAACAAGCAAGTGTATCCTTGGGGGGGTGACATTAAAAGGGGAGGGGGGGGGGTTTGTATTCACATGATGCCTGTTTGCTGTCTATGTGAATGCAATGTACTGCAAATCTGGCAATCATCACCTATACAGCACAGCAATCATGGGGCACACTTAATAGTTACTTCTACTGTCAACTGTCTTTGAATCAGGGAGTTTAAGCACATACTGCAAATGACATAATGTGTGTACTTAATAAATACCCCACATTTCTTCCAAAACTTTTTCTCTGAACTGTACAGTGAAATGTTCACAAGTGTGTACTCAGGCCCAGAAGTAAGTACACTTACAATGAATAATGTGTACAGATGGTTACACCTATGTAATAAAATTGTGACATACGTGAAGTTTCACCAAAGTCTGGCATCTAATTTAGGGCCATAAATATAGCGGTTCTTAAGGTTAACACAAGTCAAAATGTTTTTGATACATTAATGTACGTCTACTATGGCAGCTTCACCAAAAGCAGTCCATTTCATGCAGACACACAGGGGGACACATGAAAAAACTACTGACTGCACTTTTGTTTCAGCACACCTAAAAAAACTAGATATTGTACAGAAATGATTAAAGTTACAGACAAAATCAAAATACCGGGTGATTAAAAATATGTTAACCTTGACACTGGGTTTGTGTTATAATATTTTCAGTGCTGAATATAAACACTCTGAATGGCAAAAGGAAGAATTAGTAGTAAAATAGGGAGTTTGTGCACTGGGCAGAGGAAAGGATGAAGGCTGTGCTGTGTATGGAGGTGTACCAGTCTGTAACAGTACAGACTGTATGAGGCACTGTTTCCATAGCAAAAGATTGAATCCTGATGTGTCAACATTTTTAATCACCCTGTATATGTAAGCACATGTTTACAATGAGCTGAACAATGACCAACAGCAAAGTTGTCTATTTTGTTTGTTACCATGAGTAGACAAACTGTATGACTCACTGCCTTCTTCTAAGAGAACTGAATCTAACAGCACGTTCAGTATGCAAACAAACATTTAAATAACAACAGAATGAATGATTTACATTTTTTGTTTGGTGATTCATAACAAAGTGTTCATTGTGAGCGGACGGTCACCACATTTGAGCCATTACACATCTAGAAAATGCATATTTGTGCTGACAGCTCTAGCCTGCTTCAATTCTGTTCAATCACTGAATACAACATATTTCATTCAATATATATTTTCACACTCAATGAACAATTCTTGTTATTTGAAGATTCTTGATTCCTACATTAGGCCTTCTGAACTTCAACTATATATACACAATTGTTATAATTGATACATGCACTACGTAACGTACATGGTTTGCCCACACTGTAGTACTCCAGGCAAGTTTAATTATAAATGACATAACTGAATGGCACTTGGCAGGGCAACTTGGAAGCAAGACGAGAAAGCAGGTGTGCCATCACAAACATATATAATTGCTGTTGTATCAGTCATTCTAGTATCAAGAATCACATCAGTGGGATAATTACCTAACACCATACACCATTCCAAAAGTCACTTACACATTCCAATCTATGTCCATTAATTATAACTTAAAAAAGCAATGGAACATTCCGTGCAAGGCTGCACTGATACGACCACAGGAATCAGTCACCCAAATGACAGCCATGAATGATGCGTATTATAAGTAACAGCTATAACAGAAGTTCAATTGATGAAAAATTTGTCCAATCAAACACTGACAAAAGGCTAAAACTGTATACACAACCACAACTGTGAACAAAAGGACTATGAGAAAACTGTATTCAGGGATGTAAAGCTGTATAGTCTGGTAGAAATGTACCAACATTTTTAACAAACCTGTTGCCTCTATTTTCAGGGTAGAATAATAAGGCACGTATGGAAAAACATGGTAAAGATACAGGGATAGCCAAAAAGGATGTGGCTCTGTAAGTGAACCAGTGGAGGCTAGTGGAATAAAATCACTTTATTCCATACATGTTTTTGCCTCATTCTTCCTTGGTCCCACCCACTAACGCTGGTTCAATGAAAGATCTGTGTGCTCTATGTCTGTCCTTACACCTTCTTATATCTTACCCTCAAAATAAAGACAACAGATTCTTCAGAAGGGACAGTAATTTCCTATAAGATTACAAGGCGTCACAGCCCACCAGACAGTATTTTTCACAGTCACCAACTTACACAGATCCAAAACTGATCACTGGGTAAAATAAAGTTGCATGTGGAGTGAAAAAGCAGTTTAGAGGTTTTGGTGAGTTGGGAAGTGGCTGATACTGTTGGTGTGGTGAGAAAGAAGCTTTGAGGTGTTTAGTATGGTGTAAAAGTGAGTGAGAGACTGTTGGTGAAGTGATAAAATGTCTTTCAGTTTGCTGACAAGGTAGAAAGTGGCTTAGATTTTACAGGTGTGACACGTTGAGCTCTGAAGGTAGTTAATGAGGCAAAAAAAAAAATAGATTTGAGAGGTAATACTGGACTTTTAATAACACAGTATCCACTATCTTGTTTTTTCTTCCTGGAGGAAAGCTGTTGGGAAGGAAGGAGACTGCATGGGGAAGTAATATGGAGGCAACTAATAAACTAATTCTGTGGGAAGTCATCACCATCAAGATTAAAACTTCAAAACTGCTGGGCCAATCTTCACAGTTATGTTAAAAAAATAAATGCAATAAGCACTGCTAAATAAAATAAAATAACAATTGATTTACAGCTATGTCTACAAATCTGTACCGACAGCACAAATACGAACTACTGCTCCTGAATTACAAATCCTTGCCCCAATAGAAATAACTGCTGCTTCAGCAATGCAATTACATTTCTAGCACATTAATTCATGATGCTGAAGCACAGCAATACTGCATATATCTGCTGTTTATCTGGTGTCTCCAGATATGGCTTGTGCCATTGTTTTTTCATGGTCAGTACATGGTAGGTACTGTGTCTAGTCGTACTGGATGTTGTCTGCCTACTGTCTCCAGGTGTGTGGTCTGTGTTCCTGACATGGGGAATGCCTTAAAATTTGTTAAATATACACTTATAGACAGCCATGATGGGGTGATTAATTCTAAGGAGTTCTGCAACAGGTTTCCACACTTCATCCAATGTCTGGTATTTCCAACCGAACGCAACATTTAGGACGGTACATCTGTTTCCTTCAACAGGTGAGAAAGTGATGAAACACCTAATTGGTTGGGCCTACTACAAGTTCATCTTGATCAACTATACTGTCCAGTGATTCAGAGTGGTTTACTCTAAAGAATGCAACTGAATACTACCTCACCAGCTCCAAACCTCAGAACAAAAACAGATTCATTTACCAAAACACAGTATTCTGTTTAGAACAACAGACAATGGACAAAGTATTCCAGAAGCCCTGTAACATGAATGAAAGATAATACTGAAATCTCTGGTGCAGCATGTAAGTAATAAGTCTCAGTAATATATGGGGTGCACCACTTGAAAGAGTATCAATAGCAATGGTAATGGTGTCAGAACAATCCTGACATATTCACTGCAATGCAATGCACTTGCTTCATATAACCTGTCACCACACTAAGGTTTTACAATATCCCACAGATCACCTTCTAAAAGAGAGGGATGGATGTCAGTGCACATCTCAACTATGCAGAGGGAACAGGCCACAAAAAAATAACACTGTCATAAAACAACTAAAACTGAATATGGCTTCAATCAAGGAACCCACAATTACACACTTCTTTTCCCAGCAACATATTGTGTACTTCAAGCACACTGGGAACCAGTGAACTGCAGTAATCCACATTTAGGCAATACCACGGAAAGAAGTACAGTGAACCAACCCCTCTCCTTACCTCCCTTGAGCTGCTACATTTCCCCCTCCACCATACTTCCTTCTACTCCCAGCCAGTCATCACCACTGCTGTTCACTCAAATATCAGCAGTGATAACATTCACTAGCAAAGAGTGTCTGGGCTGTTTGGAACAGACCATAAATGAGGCTTCAGAGTAATAAAGAAGACAGCTGGGGTAAGCCCTGAGCAGTGGCACTGCTAGACTTTTCAATGCCCAGGCCAAATAATCACAGTGGCCACCCCTTACTAAAACTATGAATTTAAAAACATCACAATGAATTATTGAATTTTACATTACTCAGCTCAATAATTTAAATTTTACTGAGTGCATAAAATCAATTCTTTTCATTGATAATATTCATCTTGCCACCCCATGCACTTTCCCACTGCACATGGACACAGCATTCACCCCTCTGTCCCCATGCAACCCAATGAGCACCATCATCCTCACCTGGGACTTCTTTTCATACCCTCGTTAAACATATGCTGTAGGTACCCACTCAACCATAGCAGCCATCCAATTACTTATATAGTACAATAATGTAAAATGAAAAGCACAGTTAAGAAAATATTACATCACCTACCAATTTCTTTAGAAAAGTACGTTTTTTCATTTCTTCAAAAAATAAGATGAAGTGCGACATCTTGAAGGAATATAACTTGTGGAGTAGCCAGCCTGCAACTACAGCAAAATATAACACATGTCAATGGGCTACTAGATCAGGAGACAGTCGCTTCATGCACTGAATGATCAGAAAACTACCACATCATATCTGAACAGCTATCTTGTGCCTTCATGTGTAAGTTTTAGTATTTTCCTTGAAAATGGTTAGGTGATAAACCATTTTCAGACTGCTGTGCTTATTCATCCACTTAGCTATCTATTAGTCCATAATACGATGGGTACTGTTGCTTGTTAATAATTACGTCACTGACAGTCTACAGTGACAGCAGAATACCCTGGTGTCTGCAGTGATTACATAGAAGATCATATCTGCCAACATTAAAATTAGAAAAATTATAACAAGCCATTATAGCACATTTCAGACTTCAGACAAATTCACCAGCATTCAATCTGGCAGCAATACTGTTATAATTGCAACATAGCTCATCTTCAAAAACCTCATTACAAAGACTCACAAAGTGGGAATATGAACAGGTAACCCATAATTTATGCAACAGATGCACACCAAGGAAGGGTTGTTTTAAATTCAAAATATCTATTCCCATCTTCTCTTTTTTCCTTTCTTTCGTTACTCTTTTAGAATCCCTGCTTTCGATTTTCATTGAAAAATATACTAATTCCCTTATTTTTACAGAATTCACTGCAGCTCTTCACAATCCCCATTTTCTGTGTTATATCTGAAATTCTCATGACAGTAAATATGAAAATTATGGTCTTTTGGGATGTGACACAATGCACTTTAATAGGTACTATCAGTTTGAAAGAACATGCAGCACCCTCCATTTCTTCTATTCTTAAAGATGAAAGCAACAGGTTGTTTCAAAACACTATTACCTACCTACTGAAATACACTGTGTCACACATTGAAAAGTCATGGCCTTCTTAGCTTCTGGGTTTGTTTTGTACACTTAATATTTTCATTACTTTTAGTCCTGACTAAACGGAATTAATTTACGAAAAATCATGTGAAACATTACACAAATTTCACATACCTACCACTACTCCCATGGAGTACATATATTTTCCATGCACACTTTTTCTACTCTGCATTCCTCATACGTCCTGATGTGCATTACCGTTGTAAACAATTCACCTGTGGCAAGGCTACAGTGCTGAAGGTATCAGAGAGTAAAACATTCCTCTTCTTCTTACTTTGTTAAGAACTCACTTTGGGATTTATGCAATGAATGTTTAATATATATGCTCCCAACTAAAATTCATCTAACATTTAGTATTAGGGCCCTCAATACTAAAATGCATTGCCAACCAGTAAGCAGCTATGGAGATGAAAGACCCTGACATGATGCAAGCCCCCACCCCCCAGCCTTAAAATGGATTGGTTTTATGAAATGTGTACAAAGCAAACAATAATTCTCTGTTATACTGACCTACTGTGCCTTATATTTAAGTGCTTGTTATCACATCCAAACACAATTACAGAACTGCAAACAGACTCTGCATGGAAGTCCATACTTAACAAGCCTCAGTATTTCTCAATCAAACTTTGTATTAACAAAACAGTTATTAAAATACATGATCAAAACAGCAATAAAAATTCTCTATTAATCAAAGTGCATGATAAATTTGGCCATGAGAGAGGTGTTATGATACATATATCTTATATTTCTGAAAGCACTTGAAAGATACCGAACACAAGCAATCATGCAAGATACGGGTTTCTCACAACAGTCACTCCAAAACAAAGCATTTGTCACCCAACATTTTTCCAACCATTATACTAATCTTGTACAGTCCTGACAATGGCACATCACAATTAAAAGCAACTGCCAGTGGGACTTGTCCATCACCCAGTGTTTAAAAAGTAAAAGCCAATGATCATTTTGGAAACAGAGTCTGCTTCTGTTTTCAGGGAAAAAGGCAGGGAGGCACCTTGTCAGCTGTGCACATTAGACAGAACAACCTCAGTCCCTTGGCTCTTAGATGGAAGAGTAATGCTTGACAAGACCAAATGCTGAGTGGCCAAATTAACAGGTTCTTCAAAATATTTTTTTAACTTGTATGAAACTTGTATTTACTTGTCTTCTACCATATTCCATTGTAACCATAATTAACGTAATTTTGCACATAAATAAAAGTTCAATAAACCACTTAATGGCCTCACACATCTCTTTATCCTTAGAAACTGCTTATGGTTCCAGTTTTAATGTCTGTCATAATAAGGACTGAAGAATTCACAATCACCAAAATTGACAAAATCTTGATGAGTGGCTAGTCATGTCATTTTCAAGCTCGTATGGAGGATGTCATGACAATGTAACAAGCAAACACAGAATTTGTGAGGCCAGAGTAATGCGATGGAGGTAATTAACCAAGTACATGCTTGTCTCTGCAGAGAAATATTTTATGAACATAGAACTGTCCATTTTGTAAAGCTGAGAGGACGACAAATTTAGGCACACTACAGTCTTCTGGACTGTAGTAATAATAATTTGGTATATGTGTACCAACATTTTTGAGGTACCTACTGCTTCCATCTTTAGTGATGAACTCCCTGAAGATGGATGCAGCAGGTCTGTCTCAAACACTGGTACCAATCTACGAAACTACACAGCAATACATCTCGGACACTCTTCTAATCCAAAGAACAAATGCAGCATCACACTATATCTCCCACATTCTTTTACTCTTAAGATAAAAGTAGAAGGTCCCATAAATCCCGATACCCATCTACCAAAACATGTGGCATCACATCCCATTTAGAGTAATCACTATAGTCATCACTGTGAGAAACCAAAATCTTACAAGATAACTTACATTTGTATGTAGGAACTGTACCTACACAGCTGGCCAAGTAATACACTATTTTGCCTTAAAAATTTTGGTTTATGAAGGAAAATGTCATGTAACGAGATAAATACATTATTTGTCAGCGACGTCAGCACCAAGTCCAGTTTTCTTATATATGCACCATAATACCCTTTCATGCCTTATGGTTGCTTGTTACTGACACAACCTTTGCCTATGTCACAAAAATATGCGCTACATGGTGGTATAAAAATCAAGCGCAAATTATAAAATCAGCACCATCTAAAGATTTATAGCATAAAAGCCTCAATATTTTTCATTAAAGTTTTGTAGTGTCAACTAATAACAATATAAATATCTTTCATAAACAGAAATATTATTAACCCTTTCCACTCCCACAACAACATGTGCAGTTAACCTGCCACCTGCTGGACAAATATTCAGCTCCACATTCAAGGCTTCTTCAACACATACATGAACTATGGTGCACAATGGAAGCACTGCATTACAGCTGAAACTTCCGGTTCAACTTCCATTTAAATATCTTTCTGAGTAAGTAATTTTCACAAAGCACAAAAGAGACAGAGAGGGAGAGCAATAAGTTAAAAGATGTTGGAATGGAAAGGATTAAAATTTGACAGATTATTAACTTCTAAAGATGGATATGCTAAACATCAACCATGAATAATTTCTCCTCAGGCTGCATACATCCACACTGAGGTGACACTAATGGAAAACAAAAAACAAGACAGGCAATGTACGTATAATGTAACAATGAGGCACATTCATGCAACCACTGTTGCAGTAAGAAAAGCAAAAAGTATTACATATTCCAAGAGTATGTAGCCTTCGGTACTCAGCATGAAATGCACATGCACCATATTGTCATCTGTGGACTCCCCGGCTCTATTATATTTTTCCACATTATCTCATTAATGGCACAATTAAAAAAAAACAGTTACCAAACATAAAACATGTGTTTTGATTTTCTCTACTAATTCTGTCCCAAACATTTCTCATTCTAACATGAAGTGAGCGCGATATGATCAAAAATGTATATTGGGCTTCACGTAAAGTACCCGTTATTCTTGTACAATTTTAATGAACTTGAATTTTCTTGGCAGATTTTTTAAAAATACTCATACATCAACTTTCACAAAAATCCACTCAGTAGGAGCCGAGTTGTTCTGTGCAGATAGACAGACAGACATGACTAAGCTAACAGTTGCTTTTTGAAATTTTGAAAACGCACCTAAACACTGTTCAGAACTGCAAAGAGCCCAGCCTGGCCAGCATATGAATGGTCCCTCATGGGGTTATCACCTGTATATAACCTGGTATTAGTCAGATAATATACATTTTTTTACTCAAAAAAAGAGCTAAGGAATGCCTGCCCTTAAAAGGATGCAAGTTAGGAAATGTACATAACATGTAACAATTCTGGCCCATTTTCTCACATTTTTCTAATTATCTCGATAACTGAATGACCCACAGAAAAGTTCATGGAGCATAAAATGTGTTACACTTTCATCTACAACTTTTCTGCTGTACACTTTTTATTCTGATAAAAATTTATCCAGTTATACAAGAGTTAAGCTTGAGATGGCCACAGAAACACATGTTGTTCCTAATGTGAAGCATACATTACACTTAACTGATTTCAACCAAAACTAGAACGAATTCACAAGTTTTAGTCAGCAACTCAATACTGGATATCACGAAAATCCATTCAGCAGTTCTTGACCTGTTACATGCGGACAGACAACAATGCAGCTTCATCAAGTACATCCCAGCAATACAAATGTGCCTAAAAAAACTATTACCCATTGACTTCCAGACATCAATACACACAGTGTATGAACTGAAACATAATACAGATAAATGGCACATCTACACCAAAAACACTCATACACCTGTATGTCTTCATTGAGATACCATATAACCAATTCAAATACCATCAGCACAATATTTATTGTCACATGTAGAAGCAATCTAAACCACCTGTCAAATAGAAACAATCATATTCAACAGTCAATATGTCAAACATTTCTCCTTTTGCCAACATCTTAATGGAACATTGGACAGAAAGTTCTCACTCCCGTTGAGTGACATGCTCCGGTAAAATATTAAGACTTCACAGTAACAGCCATCAAAGTTAACGAAAATCATCTCCAGTTATGATGAATTTGTGAGATGAACTATCGTTAAATGTGCGTTTACGTTTCACAAATTAATACCGTGTTAAAATTAGACAGTTAAAAAAGAACATGAGCACTCTTTGTTTACCCCATGTCTGCATTAACTGCAATATTAGAGCAGTATGCACTTTATGGGACGTCTTCTTTTTCTTCCATTCTTCTCCACCTCTGCTGGTGGTTGGTTGCGAATTATACGCACAACCTGCAAGTTATAAAGCAGTAATCATTCTCTACAGATTAAACAGAATACTGCAAACTGTATGCATAACCCACAATATATGAGGCATGTACACCTGAAACCAACTTGAGGGTGCTCACAGGTGAAGAAATTGCAACAGTCAGAAAAAATCTCCACAGACATTTAGACAGGAGTTCCACTGATGCATTAGCCAGCATATTCTATCTGCAAGGAATTCCTTCAACCACTGCATAAACCACTATACCATAGCATCCTGTACATCACAGTCAAATTGAACATGTAAGCTTTGAAGGTTTTCTCTATATGCCAAAAATGTGCAATTCACAAAGTGATAAGTCTGGGCTGTATGCAGGATACACAAAGCACCTCCCATTGCATGGCATTCAGCTGATCCTGTACTCTGTGGGCCACAACAGGACAGCCACTGTTGTGGAGCTGGATGGTGTCAGCAGCACATATGTACAGTTGTTTCTTCTTGATCTTCATATACAGCTTTAGAAATGTTCAACAATAGTGGTTTCCATTCATTGTGTCACTATGTGATTTTAAGTGCTGAAGCAGGGGTCCTTCCATGTCCCTCTGGTTGTTGGGATGGATTCACTGTCTGGTATGCCATCTTTAAGCTGTCCTCTAAAGTCATTCATGCTAGCTGCTTACCCAGTGGACTATACTGCCCTACACAACTGTCTGACAGTGTGTTTCCTGAATCACATGTGCAGCTGCACCATCTACACCATCATAGTTTTTTATGTTTTGTTGATCGTGCATCCTTGTATAAGCTTGTAAATAAAGACAACTTGGTGCACAATTTTTCTTAGTATGTTACCTTCTTTTCTCTACATGTTTTGGGCGACTATGTGCCCATCAACGGAAGAAATATCTGTAACTATGCGACACTTGGTATTTATCACTCTGTGTGAATGACTGGTGTGCAGAGTGTAATGAATTGCACCCTGCACCCCAGACAGTCATCCACACAGAGTGACAAATACCAAGTGTCACATAGATACAGTTATTTCTCCTGATGATGGGCATACAGTCGCCCGAAACATGTAGAGAAAACAAATAAACATACTAAGAAAAACTGGGCACCAAGTTGGCTTTATTTACAAGATTACACCACAACAGATTTCAGTTTTACATGCCTCATGTAAAACTGTGAAACAGGCTGTAATATTCTCTAAACATTGATCAGATGATCACAAATTATATGCAAAACCTGCAATACACAAAGCTGTAATAATTCTCAGAAGACTGGGTGATTGCATCACCACACTACATTCCAGCTGTTTAACCACAGTAAAAACCCAAATTTTATGTCCTCACATTTTGCATTTTCCATGATTTTACATACTTCTTGTACGGGTCCTGACAAATGCCCATAAGAACAATGTTTACTGGATATTACACTTTCACAGATTTTAGGTCATTTTTAGGTATTCCCCACAAAAATATAAAATCAGGATTTTAATGTCATCCCATGCAGGAGTCCTGACAAAACTACTGCTGTTAAGCTGTTACATAAATGATGTGACTTACATAGAAGCCCAATGCCCTTTACCACAAAGTCTTTACCCTGTGCAAGTTAACAAAAGATGGGAAAGAATGAATGGAAGGCTAAGGTTAAGGAGGAAAATATTGAATAAGGCTGTAGCACAAGGCGGGAAAAAAAATTTAAATCTTGCTCAAAAACCATTAAAATGACAGTTATACCTCATGAAAGGCTGCATCCACATTGAGGGGTGGATCTTTGGCACTGGTCTCTATGTAGGGGATTCCCAATTTGTGAGCCAACTCCCGACCAGATTCCTCAGTAACTTTCCGGAGGTGCACCAGATCCACTTTGTTGGCCACCAGTAGCATTGGATACAAGTCCCTACAGTGCAAAGCAGTACAAAATGGTAAATTCTCCGCACAGCAACAAGAGTGAAGAGGCAACTGTAGTTCATGGGAACGAAGTCTGAATCCTTTACTGGACTTCATGTCAACTAACAGCAGGCATGCATCAGTGCCCATTCTTTGACAGTGAATAGATACTCTTATTGCCAATATCACAATCTACAGTGGCGAAATCTAAAGTTAAGTATTACACCGAAATTAATAAATTAAAGTTCACTTGCATAATTGGAAATTAGGAATGTGAGCCGAATTGCATTCAAAAACTACACTTCAGTGCTGCTTGAACAGTAGCTACTGTACACATAGGGAAGAAAAGAGCACAAATTTCACACCTCTGGCCTTTCTATATTACATCCACATTAGAAACATTAATATATATTATATACTATAACGACCAGGCATGTGGTAGCACAGTTCATTGAGACACTGTGCTACAAGCTGGAAGGTCGCAGGTTTGATTCCTGATGGTGTCACTAGAATTTTTCAATGACATAATCATTCCAGCCACATTTTGGCCCTGCGGTTGACTCAGCCTCTAACAGAACTGAGTACCAGGGATATTTCTTGGGGGGTAAAGGAAGCTGGTGTGTAGGGCTGACAACCTTACCACCTTCACATGCTGATTGTCTTGAAATATGGAACCCTCAGGGCCTGTTCAGGCCTGTACAGGGATTGCTGTACCTTTACATTTACTATAATGACCTGCATATAGAATTTCTGTATCATATAAGAATGGCCTGAGCACAGAATTTAGCCTAAGTTACTCAAAATAACAGTCAGCACATGGAGTACGTGGTCGGACAATTAAGTTTGCGAACACCCCACCATGTGCTTGCTGTGGCAGCACTAGACAAAAGCCTTAGAATGGTTTGGTGACGTTGACATATGAGCGTTTCACAGCTGTGTTGTTGTTGATCTATGGCAGTCTCTTTCTGAGTGGCCTCTATTACTGTCTGAGTGTGTTTTCGTGTGCTGCCGCGAGAATGTCGGAGCTTGAATTAGAGCAGTGAACGAACATTAAATTTCTTGTTAAACTTGGAAAGAGTGGAAACAAAATCAGAGAGATGTTAGTGCAAGTTTATGGGGATAATGCTATGAAGGAAACAGCAGTTTACAAGTGGGTAAAACATTTTTCTGAGGGAAGAGAAAGTGTCACTGACAAAGAGAGATCAGGACAGCCAGCAACAAGCAGAACTGAAGAAAACATTGCAAAAATTCATCAAATTGTGCGTGAAAATCGTCGGCTGACTGTCAGGAGCATAGCAAAGCAAGTGAACATCGACAGAGAAACAGTTAGGAAAATCTTAACTGAAGATCTTGACATGAAGAAGGTGTGTGCAAAAATGGTCCCAAAGGAGCTCACTGAAGAACAAAAGGAAAGAAGAGTCACAATTTGTCGAGACCTTTTGGAGAGGCAAGATGACATTTTGGGCCATGCCATCACAGGTGATGAAACATGGGTCTACCAATACAACCCTGAAATGAAGCGGCAAAGTCCACAATGGAAGACTGCCAATTCCCCATGACCAAAAAAATTCCGCTGGTCCAAATCAAGACTCAAACAATGTTGCTGACTTTTTTTGATATTAGAGGGATTGTTCATTATGCATTTGTACCAACTGGACAAACAGTCAACCAAGTTTACTATTTGGAAGTACTGGAAGGGCTGCATGAAAAAGTTAGACGGAAATGATCCAAACTTTCTGCCAACAACTCATGGATCTTGCATCACGACAATGTACCTGCTCACACTGTCTGTGAGGGAATTTTTAGCTACTAAACAAATAACCGTGTTGGAACACCCTGCCTATTCACCAGATCTAGCCCCCAGTGACTTTTTTCTGTTCCTGAAGATAAAGGAAATATTGAAAGGAAGGCATTTTGATGTCACTGATGACATCAGGAGTAATACAATGGCAGCTCGGAAGGCCATTCCACAAAACCAGTTCCAAAATTGTTTTGAATGATGGACTGGGTGCTGGCATCGGTGCATAGCTTCCCAAGGGAAGTACTTTGAAGGCGACCATGGTGGTATTCAGCAATGAGGTATGTAGCACTTTTCCTGCGATGAGTTCACAAATTTTATTGTCTGACCACATACAGCCTCTCATTTCGCTTTAATCTTACACAGAACACATAAGAAAAGCATCTGGTCGTCATATTTACCTGTCTTTAACTCTGAGTATCTGTGTATGGAAGTTAATGATATTCTCGTAGCTCTGCTTGTCTGTGACTGAATATACCAACAGGAAACCATCACCTTTCCTCATGTACTGCTCCCGCATTGCACTGAATTCCTCTTGCCCAGCAGTGTCCAGTACTGGTAACATAAATATACACTAAGTGTTCTGTAGTACTGGCCTAAATATACAGCCTAACCTACACACTTCATAACAATGGCCTACAAGTAGAATCCATGCTAAGTACGCAGTATAGCACCAGCCTGCACAAGGAACTGAGTAGTGTGGCCTATTCACAGAAATTATACTAGGGGCTGACAACAGGGCGACACTTTAAAGCAAGCACAATTGAGCTTAAAAACATGTTCCTGCAGTTCAAGTATTTCAGACAGCTGTCATTTCTTCACACTGACAAGTGTATGATGTGGGAGCACCTGTAAGACATGCTCTGCTACTCCCAGTGATAGGCAGACTGACAGAATGGTGGCCAACATGGACATGTGGTTTAACAGCGTCTCTTAGCAACAGGGAGCCCTTGGTAGTGATGCCTAACATTCACCCCGTACCCAACATTTCAGCCGATGTGAAGCTCATCATCTCTGAATAGAATCATCTGCAGAAAAGACTGGCAAAGGATCAAACCTATGAACCCCCCTTGCCCCCCCCCCCAAAAAAAAAGTTTTGTCTTGGACAATGAGACATAATTTTCAAAACATAATTTTATGCACAACTAGGGAAAATTGATTATTTTATTTAATGCCAAACTGTACTACATGTTTTGGTCTATGTGGCCATCATCACAGACTTGTTCTTAGTAAAAACATTAAAGACAAACTACATATAAAATGATAAAATATTAGTCAACATTGGGATCTCATTTCTTTACAAAATGTACCTGTAAGGTTTAAAATGTTGTAGAGTCTAATTAGAATGATTAAACTTGGGATAAACATGATATTGAAATGTGATATAAACAAGTGGTTTAAAAAATTATACTCCTTTCAAGCTGTGCGTATTATTGGATTTTAGTCTCCATTTGTATGGCACATGAGAAGGTGATTTACAGAAGTTCACTGAAGATGATGGATAACATCTTAAGTTACTTCAAATTAAGCATGGAAATAATACTCTGAAAAGAATTAAAGCTATATATAAGTAGCAGAATATAATAAAATAAAAATACCTGAAATTAATACACATAAAAGGGACTTAATATAAGGACAGTCCTTACATTCCACAATATCTTCTTTTAGTTATGTTTATACAGTTGAATATATTTTTTCGTGTTGGTGTGGTTCTGGAATTAAAAGTGGTAACAAGGCATAACTAACAAGACAGGTAATATACGTATAGCATAATAATGAAGCACGTTCATACAACTACTGTTGCAGTGGAAAATCAATGAGTATTATACTTCCTGAATAAGTGTATTTGTAGCCTTAGGCATCCAGCATGCAATGCACAAGCACCATGTTGTCACCTGTAGCCTGCCCCGCTCTACAATATTTTTCCACATTATCTCATAAACAGCATGAATTTCAAAAAGAACTTACTGAACATAAAATGTGTGTTTCAAATTTCTCTACAACTTTTGTCTGAAACAATTTTCATTCTAAGAAGAATCAAGTGAGACATGACCAAAAACGTATATTGGTCTTCATATAAAGTACCCTTCATTCTTGTTTGACTTTAATGAAACTTGAATTTTCTGAACAGATTTTAGAAAAACTCTCAAATATCAAATTTCATGAAAATCCATCCCGTGGGAGCTGAGTTGTTCCATGCAGACAGATGGACACGCTGAAGCTAACAGTCACTTTTCCCAATTTTGTAAACATGCCTAAAAACTCCACACAGATAAAAACACGTCTTCAGAGAAAATAATTAAATCTAAATCGAGACAATTATATGACAAGACTTGTATGTTTGGAGGATAATGTTTATATATGTAGCGTGTGTGACCACACTGTGCACATACCAGTGGAGTACTGAATTAAGTGTGAGGGTGGTCACCACATAAATCATGCTGTAATATGGCCTTGAAGATAGTGTTGGACTGTACCGTGTACTGACCATTAGGTTTGTTACTGGTTTTGGTTTCTCCATAAATATAAAATATCCTAACAGTATTACAATATGATCCCTCTTTTGCAGTGTATACAGCTTCCATATTATTATCAACTGTGTCTATAGGGTGTGTGCTTTTAAGTAAGCATTCATAAATTTTGAACTGTAACTATTATTGGCCTAAATGAGTTGCAGAATTTTCTTCTAGTTTGTCCAATGAGGTTTTGCAAATTCAGAATGGGTTAGGCAGTATATACCTGGATTCAAATATTTGTTATTATTTATCAAGTTTTTATTTCTCAGTAATTTCTCAACAGAACTACTGGTTTAGAAGCTACTCTTACTTTTGTATATCTAAATACTTTGGTGATGAATTTTGTTTCTTTGCAAACATAAGTGAATTTTATGTATTTTAGGGATTTGTTTTCTTGTGTGATGGCTCAGCACTTGCTATCCAGCATAACAACAACAACAACAACAACAATAATAATCTCAGGTGAATAAAAATTGTAAGATAAAATATCTTGGATTGACAAGGTTTCTTTATCTATCTCTTACTTTACTTGTTTCCTGCATATGGGAATCAGTAATAACACAACATGTACTTAATATGTATCATGAAAACTGATATATATATATATATATATATATATATACCATATGTGACCTGCACAAGGGACAGAGACAGTGGAACAGCAAAGGCTGACTCAAAAGTTGGGTCAGGTAAAATGCAACCACATTACTGGCATTAATAACAGACAATTGGAAAGGGGATATAATCCCATCATGATAAAAAAAAAATGGTAAACTA
>Ga0131853_10006545_pt1 | contig 21042 bp, 14 predicted proteins | sample TergutLab28metaG_FD_92764 | JGI IMG/M metagenome (GOLD analysis project Ga0131853, IMG submission 92764) | Labiotermes labralis P1 segment gut microbial communities from Petit-Saut dam, French Guiana - Lab288 P1 (version 2) (version 2) | ecosystem: Host-associated > Arthropoda: Insects >...
AATGTCCGTATCACGTAACATTCTGCGTACAACAAGGCAGGTAATGTCCGTATCACGTAACATTCTGCCTACAACAAGGCAGGTAATGTCCGTATCACGTAACATTCTGCGTACAACAAGGCAGGTAATGTCCGTATCACGTAATACGGAGGCGCTTTTGTGCAATCGTTGTTGCAGTGAAAAATCAATACGTAATACATATTCTGAGTATGCATTGTAGTCTTAGGTATCCATGATGTAATTAGCATGGGCCATAAGATCATCTGTGGCCTAGTCGGCTCTACAGTTTTTTCCACATTATCGCATAAACGGCACGATTATCGGAAAAAAAGTTATTGAACTTAAAATATATGTTTTGATTTTCTCTGCAACTTTCGTCCGAAACATTTCTCGTTCTAGGAAGCACTGAGCGAGATATAATAAAAAACTACATAAATATGTATTGGTTTTCTTGTAAAATACCCGTCAATCTTGTCAGATTTTGATGAAACTTGAATTTTATGGACAGATTTTCGAAAAATACTGAAATATCAAATTTCATAAAAATCCCTCCAGGGCCGAGTTGTTCAATGCGGGTGGACGGATGGACACACGGACATGACGAAGCTAGTAGTCGCGTTTCTAAATTTACGAAAATGCCTAATAAAACGACGGAAGGTTTATTGGATTGGTCAATTCTTGCGTCTGAACTGCCCGCTAAAACACGTTCTTGAAGGAAAGAAACGTGTGTAAAGAAGAGGAAGAAGACATAAGCAGCTACTGGACAACCCAAGGAAAAGGGACGACACTGGAATTTGAAAGACGAAGCACTACATCGCACCCTGTGGAAAAAATCGCTTTGGAAACTGGCTATGGATCCGTCGCAAGACAGACTACGCACCGATTAAGAATTTTACGGTTACTTAGTTGGGTGCTTGGTTCATTAGTTAGGTTGTTCGGCAACAATTTACATAGCTCATAATAATAATAAGTTGTTGATTAGGCAGCGAAGTGGAAACGTTATATAAAGCCTATAGAAGAGCAGTAGCCGATCACAATGACATCATAAATTTAAGCTGATCAAATTCGGGGGATTCTTAACACCGTTCGGACAGATTTATTTTGTCGCCGTCTAACAAATATCAGCTCTTCTGCCTGATTGGTACAAATCTCCACGGCGTGCTTCATCTCACTTAAGCCGTCATCAGGTGCAAGAGTAGGCATATAAATATATATAAAGGTAAAGTTTTCCCGTTACAGGCCCGGTGTGGCCCAGAGGGTGGGTAGAGGTATAGCTCTACTCTTCCATGACCGCAGTACTAGAAGGGGTGAGTGGTCAGTAGCACGCTCCGGCCGCACTTTACCCCCGGGAAAGACCACTGGGTGGGCACCAGGGCCGGTCTGGACGGGCGGAAAATCTCGGTCCCCACCGGGATTCGATCCCGGACCGCCCAGCCCGTAGTCAATCGCTATACCGACTGAGCTGAGCTAAGCTGAGCCTATTATATATATATATATATATATATACACACACACACACACACACACACACACCTAATTTGTCGAGCCGGTAGCCGGGCGGTCTAAAGCGTGGGTCTGCGGCCTCTAGCTTGCTGGTACTGCGGGTTCGGATCCCGCCGGGGGCAGGGATGTCTCTCTCTTGTGAGTGTTGTTTCGTCAGGTAAAGACCTCTGCGACGGGCTGATCACTCGTCCAGAAGAGTCCTACCGAGTGTGTGTGTGTGTAACTGAGTGTGATCTTGAATCGTCGATAATGAGGGGGATCTGACCCACTAGGGGCTCTTGCGCCATGGAAAAAAATGTATAATTAGCTATTAATTATATTAGTGTTTTGTTTTTCAGGGACAAATCTATCGCTAATGGCATGTACAGTATTAATATTGTTTTTGAAAATAGTCCTAATATGAAAATAAATTTGGCGTGACGTAATGTCTGTATTTAAATAAAGTTGCTGTATCGATATTAACAATTATTTTCACTCTTAACGCTTTAGAATTATTAAGACTGAAACTAAGAAGATTATTCAGTTCAATTTCCTTGCCCCTGACCTGCGCTCTATCACTATGTCACCTGGTCCCCTCTCTTTGTACATTATTATTCTAAATAAAACCAGCCTCGATATTATCATGTTGTCGTGTATAAACGCCAAAGGTTTTAATGTTTGATATTTAATGTGTGTCCTGCCTTTGCATGACTGTTTTATAGCCTTGACTCACGTATATTCGGCTGTGCAGTTGTGCACCTGTGTGACGTCACGTATGCAGCAGTGCGTTGCAGGTGTCCGGCACAAGCCGCCAGAACAGTCGCTTATAAAGAACCGATATAAGAGGCACTGACTGTTGTAAATAAGTAACCGAGACAAGATGCAACATATTAAAGTATTTGTTACCATACAGTTCAGAATTAGACGTATAAATATCTGTAATTTTGCCTGATGTTGGGTATAGGTATGGGGCTTGGTCTGTCATTTTGGGGGGAAGAACCCAAGTTGGGGGCGTTTTAGAACAGGGTGCTGCGGAATATGCTTGGCCCTAAGACGGAAAAGTAGCGTGAAGGTGAAGAAAATTGAATAAGGATGAAGGTCATTAAGCGCTGATAAAATTTAGAAGGAATTACACATTATAATCATTATGCTGATATAATGCATCAGGATAAGATGGGCAAGCCACGTAAAACTCAAGGGAGACACGAGACATGCACACGTCGTTATAGTCGAGAAATTCAAGGCAAGCAACCGCTTGGGAAATTTAAATGTAAAATAAAATGGATCTCAGAAAGAATTATAAGGGGTGTGGTATAGCCTGAATAGAGGCTGGTAATGAGCTCTAGTGAACCAGCAATGAAGACTTGGTTTCTAGAAGTGCTGGGAATTTATTGACTACTTTAGCGATTATTAGATATTCAAGACAGAACCCGCTCCATGTAGTTTCAAATTACGGATTGGTTTCAAGTGGTTCAGGATAGTGTCCAATTCTCGACACATTTGACTATATTCTTGCTATAAGGTTTCTAGTTTGCCGATCCGAAACAGGCAGCCAAATTAATATGTTCCGTCAATAGTGGCATCTGATTAGAACAGCTTGTGTCTGAAATGTCAGGGAGACAGTTGCAGACGTGACCAGAAGGCGCTGTGCTCGACAGCAATTCAATGCGTGACATCCATAATTCACACCTTCTTCTGTTATTTTTTCCGTTTTATTTAACGACGCTTTCAACAGTTCAGGTCTATATGGCATGAATGGACGGCTTTATGCTGAATAATGAAATGCAGATGATGGTATAGGAAGCGGCCTTGGACAGTGTGAGAAAATATCGCGTCATTTGGCTGGGGAGACTGTCAAAGACTACGCGTCTGCTGCAGGATAACTTATTTCGGGACCGAGACAGGGGGCCATCGAATACAAAACATGATTAATAACTGCTCGACTGGGTCTTTCTATGTGTTTTACTGGCAGAAAGTTTGTGGAGGTTCAGTTCGCAGCAGGCACCATTTTGCGCCAGGAAAAGCAGATGGGTATTTCTCACCCCCCCCCCCAGCCACCCCCATATAGGACAAACCGAGGTAAGGTAAGTCAAGTGAAATTCTACCTATTCTTAACTGAGCACCTTCTGTGAAAGTGTATGGGGAGTGGAGGTGGAGATCCTCTCATTTTAACGCGATCATTTCGTAGAAGCAAGTTACCAGCTGCACGGTCTTTGTTCCAAGATATAAGGGCCCCTCTTACCAGTTTGGTAGGAGGCCGAGTGGTTCTCACAGTCAGTATGGACCTTGTGATATATGTAAACAACCTGTTAATGCCACAATCAGAGGGAAAATTCAGAGGGTTTCATGTAAAGTTGTATTGTTCTATACCGAAAAGTCCACACCTGCTCCAGGGCCCCCTAACCAGTGGGTGCCGGGAGTTCTTTCCCAGGGGGTTAAGCGGCCGGTGCGTAAAGATGACCGATCACCTGTACCTAGTGCCGAGGTTAAGAATAAGTAGAGCCGCATCTCCAAGTCCCTTATGCTTTCATCACTTATATAGGGACAATTTTATCACCCCTACGCCACCAAAGAGCAGTGGGATACGTTCTTACCAATATTTCAGTGCAATATACTACTTCTGTCTTCACAGTTATCATTATAATTCCTCTCCTTGCTTGGATTTTTCGCTGAGAATAAGCAAGAGACTTATGCGTAGAATCTTTGAATATTTATGCCGCCTTCACAAAATGATTTCTCAGAAATAAATATTAATCCAACCACTACTTCATTTCTAATTTCTAGAAGTTAAGTCCTAAAGAAGAATACGTACGTAATCTTCCCCCCTTTCATCTACACAAACCGGATTTCTCATCACACATTGCAGGTTACGTTCCTCCATTTTGGAATGGTTCGCTCGAAAATTGAACTCAGAAATGACCAGTCGCATTTTCCTAAGAAATGTTCAAATAATTTGTTTTGTATTGGAGACATGACTTTTCAGTAAAGTGGGAGCTATATTTAAATATAAATTTGAATGGATTTCAGGCTTCGGATTAACGATTGCAGAACTTCCGCAGTTTGTAAACCTTGTTCTGGAATTGTGCTACCAGCTGCAGTCTATTGCACCTAGAAGTACGGGAAATGTCTGTAAGAGATCACGTGATAAGAGAAGTGTTGACTAGAGATTCCCCTCCCTCCTCTCGGAAACCAAATCGACTTCTCACAGGCAATCACACCCTGCAGTTTCCCACAGCGCTTATTCAAGTTGGTGGCACTGCATCTGCAATTCGATTAAAGCTCTTGAATACCTCAGAGGGAAAATGTTACAACTGCAGCTTTATAGTTTTGTGTGTAATAACAACAAAATCTAATTACTATGAATGTAAAGCACACAAAGGAAGTTCTTCTGCGAAATTTATTGTTTACATACCGCGTGGCTTTGAATAATGTAGGTACTATCAAAGATCCAACAGACTTTATATGCTTATGACTTTGAATAATTACAAAATACGCTTTTGGTAACAAGGAGAATAAACCATAACGAACAGTAAGCAAGAAGGAGCCACCACAAATCATATCCGCGGGAAAATCCCAATGAAAATTTCAGTGAATAGTGCGAACAGTACTCATTATAGTGAGGACAGTACACTCTGTACGAAACAGTGCAGTGAATAGTGAGGACACTGCATATTAAGGCAAAGAGTGCAGTGAATAGTGAGAAGAGTATATACTAAGAGAAACAATTCAGTGAAGAATAGGGAGAGTACACACTAAGTTAGGCTGTGCAGTGATGAATAATGACAGTACACACTAAAAGCAACCGTGCATTGAAGATTAAAACAGTACACACTAGGTGAGCCAGTGCAGTGAAGAGTAAGGAGAGTAAACACTAAGTGAGACAGTGCAGTGAAGAATGAGGACAGAGTACACTGGGTGAGGCAGTGCAGTGAAAAATGAGGACATCGTAAACTAAGTGAGGCAATACACACTAAGAGAAACAGTGCAGTGAAGCGGGAGGTCAGTTAACACCGAGTGAGTAAGTGCAGTGGGAAGTGGGGACAGTGCACACTAAGTGAGACAGTGCAGTGAAGAATTGGGGCAGTACACACTGAGACAGCGAAGGGAGTGGATATTGGAAACAGGACACGCTAATTGAGTCAGTACAGTGAAGAGTGAGGGCAGTAAACACTGAGTCAGTGCAGAGAAGAGTGAGGACAATACACACTGAGTGAGTAAGTGCGGTGAAGAGTGAGGACAATAAACAATGAGTGAGTGAGTGAGTGCAGCGAAGAGTGAGGACAGTGTATACCAAAGTAACAAAATGTGAACGTGAGAAATAGGGCTAGGTATACAACCACAATGAACAAATATATATATATATATATATATATATATATATATATATATTGCACTTTGCCAAATGCATGTCACGTAACCACCATGACACCGGACACTGTGGTGAACATGTTTTGGCGTCGAAATCCTTATGTTGTACATAGCGAAGGTCGTAAATATATAATGGCTGTTGCATCTATAATAATAGCTACCTACATTCTTGTTTGAATTGACAACTTTCCTTCGCAGTCCGATATTTGTCGGCCATACCTAACAATTTTACCTCGTCATTGTGTTTATAACTTGTAAATACATGTACTAAATTCCGTAAACTTGGGAACTCCTTGAGAATTTAATACTCGCTCGGCAACTCAACAAATTGTCCACCTTTTATGTAACCCGAAAGTTCACGAACCGTTTCGAAAGAAACCGCCAGCGGTCTGCCACCAAGCCTTACCAAATAATCTCTTCAAGTTTGAAGCACTGTTTCGTAACAGGTCCGAGGAACTTGGCGAGGTTTGTTAACTTTCCTGCAATGCGTTAACTGGAGTACTTCTTTTGTTGACTATTTTCGACTGCTTGTTCAATATAGTTGTCGCGCGTAGGTTCTACCCTCAGAGAACGCGCCATGTCACAGCAGCAAGAAACACGTTGGACGTCGGTTTATTTTGCTATAACTCCATTCAAGAATCGCTTTTATTTCGTAGGTTTCCTAAAGACAGCCATATTTCTACAACATGCCCCATTTATCGCGCAGCTTTCACAGGATATTCCGGCGGGTGGAGAACTAGTTAATGAAGCTCTCACACTCAAAAACACACAAAATGGACGCCTTTAATGTTGGTCGTAGAAAAAGGAAACCAGGAAAATGATTATTTACATCTCCTGGGATGTGAATCTATGTCGTTAGACAAGTAGTTCCCGACGTTTCAAAGGATCATAGTGTCTTTATTTTATGAGCAAGTTCTTACTTGTGTTTCGAAGGTTCAGACAGACTTTGTCTCCTTGATCTTGAAGGTGAATGCACTTCGGTCCTTCAAAGCTTAGGGAACTACTCGTCCGAAGAAACATCAGATCGCATACATGAATGTTTAGCAGCACCGCTGTGAGAACCTAAATTCTCGCAATGTATAGTATTGTTTGCACCATACTGGCATGCTTCTAATACCGAGTTTCATAAAATTAGGTAAACTGTTTCAACAGTTATAATGAGCTGGCCGTAATAGCATGTGCCCACAATAAATAGTACATTGACGTTCATGAGTTCCGCATTTAGGAATTACACCGAGTAAGTGACAGAACATGATTGGATTACGTTTGGATTGGGCAAAATTTTCAGATAACACTGCAGTGATGTTTTTGTAATAGAACATTAGGAAGGATAATAATATTAAACTAAACCTTAAACAAAATATGTTGGGAGTGTGTGAAATGGAATTATTTCGCTTCTAAGCGGCCAGTGACGGGACTTCCGAATGCGACGACGAAATATCAATTTCCATGAAATATACTGCATTTCTTGACCCGCCAAGAGTTCCTGGAATTTAGTTAGTTGTTTTGTTGGTTGGTAACTCAATCCCACCAAATGTCTAAGAGATTTTTTGCTTCAGAATTAATGTTCAGTTGGAAGAGTTCCGTGGATCTACTCTGCAACCGATGTATACTAACGTGTTTAGTAGTTACTTTTGCTGCTGGTTGTTCAGGAACTATATCGTTGGGACAGGTGTAGAAATTAACAGAGCGTGCTTAGATAGCGATTTACTTGTTCAGCCTCCCACATTGTGACCATAGAGAGATGTCACATCAATCCCCCTCCTCATTTTCCTCGAGATGTGACGCTTTTCCCATTCCTGCGTATTTCCTTGCATTACCTCCAGTCATATATTCAATACGTTTACACGAATGTTGGCAGTGACAAACGCGTCGTAAGTTTTATTAGAGGTAAAGAATTTGTGCTTGTTTACATTGGCCAGAAGGGAAGGAAAGAGAAAGTATGAGAAGGTAGAAAGGGGGCATGTGTTACTGTATCATGGGGCTATAAACGAAATAACAACTACAGTAAATATTGAATGTGAATATTTATTTGATGTTTTAGTCGTGCAGGGAACGATTCGGTCAACATGTCATGCTTATGTATTGCTGTGTAGGAGCCGAGATTGTATTTCCAGCAGCCGACGAAAGCCACGGCGGTCCAGCCAAAAGTACTCGTCTCTCGTAGAGCGGAGCAAAGTGGCCCCGTCAAACGACATGCAATATTCTAATGGGCTTTTCAGGCCGACAGGAGCCGAGAGAGTGAGAATAGCGCAGTGTACAACTGGACGGAATATGTTGCCCTGTAAGGAACCCTGGCGTGGTTCAGTCTTGCTGCGCGCAGTATATAGCTCAGTTGCGTGTCGAGCAGACACTGCTCCGTAGAAGGCTGAGCGATGAATGATGCTGCCAGATGCTCTTGTATCCGTGGCAGTTGACGCTCCGTTTAGAGCTAAGCAAGTGGGCGACACTTTGGAGTGGACTCTGCTAATGCCTGCTGTCAAAATCCTAGGCAGGCCGGCTTTTATACACCGTTATCGCTCTGCTGCCTGCTCTATGACTATCTGGGAGGCAGAGCTCCTCGCAGCGGTAGGGCGAAAGACTATCGGTTGGTTTTTGGTCGGCGTTCGCTTATCCTTCCCATGATGGATTACGCATACCCCATATAGAGTTTCGCTGCCCCCACCCGTGTCAGGAGACTCAAGGACTTACAGTCCAAGTGTCTTCGCCTTGCTACCGTTGCACTCTGGGACTTGGGTAGCAGAGAGATGCACGTGGAGTTTGGAGTTCCATTCTTCGCCGAACACATCAGAGCCCTAAATGCGGGTTTTTAATACAAGTTTGCCGATTTCGGGAAACCCTAATTTCGCCAACTCGGCAGATATCTACGCTGATCAAGAGTTGACCCCTGTCGCCTAACGCGCGAGCCAAGGGCCATCTGGTTCACCAGGCCAGTCGAGGCCAATGCCAAACGGCAAAAAGTCGACTTATCGAATCTTCGCAGCGCTGTTCAATTAGGAAGCTTTCGGAAAAGCTGACAGAAATACTCCACGATTTTTCCTCAGTGTAATGCGAATGCCAGGTTATAATGCAAATACGGAACACAGCCTACAATCCCTTCCCCGGCTTCACCAATGAGTCTGTCATGAATTGTATCTTTCGGCTTCCTACTGAGCCAGCCTCGGCTTCAAATCCAGACAGTCATCTACAAGGTCATGCGGACACGTCTGTCACACGCCGGACGCCTGTCATTTCACTCTCCTGACGGACCACAAAGCCACTAAATTCATCTTCCGACAAGAGAGACAAATGTTTGTTAAGGCATCTCTCAGTTCATGACGAACATCCGTCACACATCCGGCCAGAACATCATTGTCGACAACGCGCTTTTCTCATAAAAGAAACCCCCCCCCCATAATCCACGACAAGCTCGCTGCAGGCCAGGAAGGCGATAACGAGCTTTGAAAACTAGTGGAGACGAACACAGCTCTGTAATTCGAGAAACTTCTCATTCCTGGAACTTCAGTCGAGCATTGTTCTGTCAAATTTTGCCTCAAAATCGTGACCGTATTCCCCACCCCTCTCCACTTTCAGGAATCTGATCGTTAACGAATAAAGGCTGCCATAGAACCAAACAATATCGAAGGCCTTAGCAGCGCCGAGAAAAATGTACTTATGTGTTCTTCTTGCGAGTCGACTGCACAGACTTGGTATGCTTGGGTCTGAACCAAACCCCTCGTCGCGCGGTAGCACACATCCGCTTGCGTCTGTTACTAACCTAGCCAGTAGGATTTCTTCAAATAGTTTGTCAATCATGTCCAACACACCTATGTGTTTATACGATGACAGCAGTACCGGGTCCTTGGGTGGGTTAAACAGATACGGCTGTCGTGCTTCAATAGAGGTGGGATGAGCAATATGGGGAGAACCGCTTCCGATGTCTTTACAAAGAGGGTTATTGTCCGCATGACAAGATGCTTCAGTGGCCTAATCAGTATAACAATTTGGCTTCGATTCTTTATGGTTTCAAGACACAGGATGGCATCTTAAAACACAGCGTGGTTGCTTAAATTCTCTTTGTTTGCAGCAGTAAAGAAGCATGCTCTAAGCGCTTCGTAAAAATTTTCAAAAACTGCCAGCTTCGAAATCTCGTTTACCATCTTAAACAGAGACCCAAGACTGTTGTATGTGGTCAGGTTTTTTCGGAGTACAAGACAGCCCTGGGCCCCAGTGTGAGCAAAGAAGGTGACGAAGTGGGAAATCTCATCTCCCTTTTAGGCAGATTCCACTCAGATTGGTCCTCGGTTTCAAGGGACTTGCGCGTCGCGTTTCACTGGACATTCCTCCACACGCTGCTTGGCTGTTCATATACGTCTGGAAGCGGTAGACATCAGCTTAATGAGGGGTTTCCCTAGAGACTTGCCACTGTAGTGGTATAGGTATGAATTACCAGGCACGCAATACACACGCACAAATATATGTGCACGCAACACTATTTCTCCGCATACGTAGAATGTCTTAGCTGGCCGCTTGCTTGCTGCTGCACCGAATCGCGTCACACACTGTCACCACATTGCAGATCCCATTGACACTCGCAAACGCTCAGTATTAATACGGTTATGGTGTATGGACGCTAAATATCCTGGCTAGGTTGGTGGGCTAGGCATTGGCGTTTACCACACCACCGCCTTCTCATACAGTTAAGCATGCGTATTTCTTCCTAAACAAGAGTCACCTACCACTAGTGGCCGGAGACGTTTCGGGGACGACTATTGGGAGTGAAAATTGTCAAATACTCCAGAATAGTATCTGATAATTTTTCAACCCGTGTCGAATACCACATCTTCCATTAACTCCGGTTTTACGGAATTCCATCGTCAAGGCTAGTCTATAATGTGGCCCAGTCACTACGCCTGAAATCAGGGCGTTCCGGCGAGTGAAAAAATGAAGACGGGCAGGCAGTGTTAATAAGTACATCAAAGTTATCATAGATCAGTGCAACTCACGATGTATCATACACTGGGGAATCAAGTTATTTTGTTTTTACGATGTCCATAACATTGGTTGAGAAAGTAGGATTTTACGGAGAGGTGGTCGGAATATCTGGACCATAGATCCAAATGGAGTTCATGTTGGTGTATTCACGTAAGAGTTTTCCTTTATCGCGATCGGCTTACAAAATCAGCCAAAGTTTTAAGCGCCCAAGTCTCTGAAATGTAAGGACGTCAGATTACACCAGGCGTCAGGAAGGTTTGAGGCACGCCGCCAGGGTTTTCAACGGTCTGCCAACCGAAGTATCTTGTATGGCATTTGCCTAGAGGCGTGTCAGATACCAATACAAAGTATTCAGCAATACCCCCTCGTAGTAGAACCGCTGTACTGCCTACAGCGGGTTTTCGGTATGAAGAGTAGCAAATATTTTGGATGCCGTAAAGCGTGACCAAGACTTAGAAATATCTCCCTCAGGATGTATATATTGACACTGTCTTGATTAAGAAAGTTTTCCAGTTCAAAAATTCGTATCGTTGATTACGTAAGAATTCCAGGAGGGCATGACGCAGGGCTTTCTTCCGCTCGTCCTTCTCGGCCACGCAACTGCACTCAGCCACAAAAGGAAAACCAGTGTTTAGAACTGCCCGCGAGGCAGAGACGACAAAGTAGGAATGGTGAGAACAGATGTGACGAGAACAAAGATACAGATCCACACACGCGATAAGGGAAAGATTTTGGAGGAAATCAGAAATACCTTCATGGGTTTATTGAGTGAGATCAACAGAGTAAATTTCGTTTCTTTGAAAATGAGTTTGGCGATTTTGGCCACATACCGAATGAGTCTAGATTGAAGATTTGGACTAGGATATACCAAAAAATGTAGCTCAAAGTGCAGTGACTATTTACTTGGGTTATACTTTGTTTTGTTCTCTTAATGGGGTTTGAGCCCAGAATTGTGCACTAACCAGCCAAAAGCATGCTTCTGTTTACAGACATATTGGTGAAACCGCCACATTTGACGGTGGGAGGAAGTACAAGCCAGGCCATTTCTTTGCGTTACATACCCCTGAATTCACCTTGAAACTGAACAAAATCACTGAAAAACCACAATCAGTTTATCAGAAAGAAATCTGGCATCAACACTACTTGGCACGATTCGTTAAGATGAATTTTCCACAGTTTTGCAGTGCTTCATACTGGTATGTTGACACTGGCCGCCCTTGGCGTGGGCTTCAGACGACAAGGGTAAACCGTAGATAAGCTTAGGTATCTGTCGACTTGCCGAGAAATAAAGGTTTCCCATTCGAGTCTAAACTCGCAGCAAGGGCTGTAATCTATTCGACGAGGAATATAACTCATAAATTCTTATGAATCCGCCTTCTAACAATGTACCAAGGGGCACGCATAACAAGGCGAAGACACATGGACTGTACTACCTTCAGCCTACATACGTTGGTGCGAGCAGCGAAACTAGATAATAAGCACGCGTAGTCCGTCATAGGACGGATTAGCTGCTTGTAAAGTAGGACCAAATTAACGATGAACAGATTTCTGTTGATCAGGAGAGACCCAACCGTTCCATTTTTTGGGCAGCTGTACTGATGTCATCGATATGAAGCGACCAGGTCAGCAGTCTACACAGGGTCACTCCAAATATCCAGGTGTTTCGCTCCATTGGATTGGCTCCACGGAGAGATATATTGGTCGGGGATTGAAGAAAAGCATGTAGGCACTAGCGAACATAATTGCGGCGCTTTTCGAGACGATCATGACCATCTACCTCTATCTCAGCCAACTTTCTAGGTCGACGATATATGCATCCTGGTAGCTGAAGAACGAGTTCGGATTCCGGGACGTGGCTACGGTGGCTATGTCGCCCGCGTAGAGAGCTACATATATGTGATGCGAGGTAAATATATATCATTAATTTGCAGGCTGAAAAGGACAAGGAAATTAAATCATGCCCTGCCACTGACACCTGCATGCCACCAGGATATTACGGCTGTATGGAAGAAAGCTTCGAATATTCAGCCTGGTATTTAGGATAAGATGAACTGGGAGTTCAAGATAGTTATCTTCCGGAGACCAGTGTTGCAAGATGGAAGTAAGGCTTCAACCATGTCGAGGAAAACCGCGCCTGAGAACCTCTTCCAGCGAAAGATCGTGATCATTCTTTCAACGAGGCGGCCCAGCTGGTAAGTTTATTCTATGCTTGTGTGTCAATCCGAACTGACTGTCGCTAATTAGCCCAGGCTCGTTTATTTCGATAAGGATCCTAACGAACATATGTTTTAATATAATTTGCCAAACGCATCCAACAGACAAGTGGGGCGATAGGGTGAAGCATTGTCGGTTTCGACCGTGGTTCAAATATGGAAATCATAGTTTTTCCATACAAGTGGGAAGTCGCCGGTACTAACGACTGTATTGAATATCGTGACACAGAGGGATAAAATGCGCTGAAGAGGATATTTCACACGTCCTATTCGATATATAATTGGCCGTAGGGCCTTGACATCCGGGATGGTTTCTTGAAACTAGTGCGGGTTGGTTAAATTGGTTCGATAGCACGGATAAGAAAGTAAGCATTTAGGACTCCATTAACTTCCTCTTTTACTTCCCGTTCGCAAGGATTCTTTACCTCTGAAATTGTCCCTTCAGGTTATCGAACAAAACTCAGTCCGAGACAGCGATACCACCGGTTTGACAAGGGAAGGTGACGCAGTGGGTATAATCACCAACCGATAAGCACCTTCCGCAGAGATTGGCATTCGGGGCCAAAGGATTAGACTGTCGCACTTCACTGTTCATTTCTTCACTCTTTGACCTGACCTGTCAGCGACCTGTGAATGCGGTTAACGCCGGCATTCACACCGACGTCGCTAGTGATTTGCCACTGCCACTTTAGGCGTGTTTCGTCCTCGATACGTTCCGGGATGTGGGACCTCGGGTCATTAGACTAGCGATTCGTAGGAGTAATAGCGGCCAAGGATTGCAGAATGAAGCCGGACACTTTCACAAGCGCGTGTCGATTGTCACCTCACAGTGGAAGGAATTCCATTTTCGAAGCTGGTCTGAAATTTGCACAGTAAGAGAGCCTCAAAACTTGTCGAAACGATGGGTGGAAGAGGGAAAAACACGTCTTCTCTATAAGTATAGTTAAATAACCCGGACACAGTGTACAGCACGAGGTTAGTTATAGTTAGAGATATAGGTTTTTTATTGCAAGGTACAGAATATTATTTGCAGAGGGATTATTTTATTTTTTGTCCAAGTACTTAGCATTCACGTCTCCGTCAATTAGGATAGATAATTCAAAGCAGAAATAAACCAACATGTCCAATTCGAACAGAGGTCTGGAGGGTGTGAATTATGCTACGAGGATTTTCACTCTTTTGTCGGCCAACATAATATGTATAGCAGTAGCTCCAGATGCGTCATGCTTGGGACGAGTATAGAGTGATTATCTATACAACGGTGGACCAGTACAGCCGTTCCGACTGTATGAATTTTTGGGTCTGTACTTTGGCAGACACAGTTGGCAAGCTGATGGACTTGTCGTGGACTAGAAGTGTCCCAATTTGGAGGCATATATCCACGTCGTGTTGTTCATGAATGCGATCCATTTCAATTATCCTGCTGTGAAATCATTCAGAATTCCACCTGGCAAGGCGCTGGGCATTCCCCGTGCTAGTCCGCTTAGGCCGCGCTGCCATATACAGCTACAAAAGACAAAGGAGATGGATGTCTTACTCCAGTGCTAAACCAACGTGAAACTACAGACATCAGAGCCGCGACATAAAAGCAATGCACTATGTGGAATAAATTACATGAAAAATGAAACGAAGGAGGAGAATAGAACACTAGATCAATGGGCAAAGAAATCAAAGCGAAAGAGGAAGGAGTGTAAGAAATTTTGAATCTCTGTACAACGCTTATGTAAAGCGGGTCGGGAACAACACTTACTAGTAAAGGATTGGCAAATCAGGAAAAACACGCACAAAATAACAGTAAACAAAAAATGGGGAAGAAGAAATTGGTAAATATTTAAAGGAAAAGTGGAGAAACGGGAGAAATATATTAGAAGTTGGAACATATGTGAAATGGTGGAAGGAGAGAAAGGAAAGCAGAGCCCAGATAAAAGAAACGTGAGGAAATTTGCTCGAGCCCAGTAAAGAAGGAGAGGGTAAGTACATCCATCAGTGACTCTACCGAGCCTACAAGGTCTCCATGTACCTGGCTGGTTTACTCCAACCACTTGTTGGTCACTCTAGTCACCACTTGACAAACTGTATTGAGTTTGTTAACAGTTCTTGTTACTCATGTATCCGAACAAGGATCTGATTATACCCCTGCTCACTCAGGTGCCCACTGTGAAGACCCTAGCCTTCTCAGCCAACATTTTAATTAATGCATTTTGCCTTTTGAGGCATGTCCTCATTTTCTACGTACTACATTGTTGCTGGGTAATAGAAGACTGGTGTTATGGCTAAGGACTACCCGCTCCGTCATATCATCGCAAACCTCTTTGTGGAACACTTTGAGGAGAGGTTCTGTGCACAATCTACTGTGATTTTTCCGTTATGTTTATGACACTTAACAGCACGGAAGAGAAACGTTAGACAAGTTCGTCCATCAACTGAATGGCCTCACGCGAATATAAAATTCACCCCGGAGATGGAGAGGGGCAGTCACCTCCCTATTTTGGATATTGACATCTAAAAGAAATCAGATGGCTCCATGGGACATAGAGTCTACAAGAAACCTACCCACAAACAATCGTTACCTGAACCTTTTATCACACCACCAGGCTTCCAATATATGAGACAATTTTTCAATTTTGTTGCGCTAAGCTAGAGATCTGTATGTCACGGAAAGTCGCCATGATATTTTAAATTTTCCCATGGCCACTTCCATGGAAAATGGGTATAATCTCAGGCAGGAACGATGTGAACTCAAGCTGGCGATTTAAACCTAACAAGACAAGCCGAAAATAACTTCTCTTTTTAAAAACGTCAGGACAAATCACGGGCGGGTGTTCCGAACAATCCAAAGTGTTGGAACGCAGACTAGGAAGGTCTCCAGGTTTGTCATTCGATTGAAGGACAAGTTAGGACTGAGGATATCGGGGTATACAGCACACTCTGTCAGTGTGGCCAGGTATATATCGCACAGACTAGTCCCAATATAGTAACCAGAATAAACGAGAAACACCAACATATACACATTGGAAATCCAGACAAACCTGTGATGGCGCAACTTCCATGTAGCAAGGACGAGTACACTTTCCTCCCTACTCCAACCTGCATCAGCCCTATTGGCTGCCACCAGGTTACTAAGAATTTTTACCACCCATACTATTCTCTAAAAACCCCCATAGTTAGGGTACCGGGTTTCGTGGTGGAAGAAAACCGAGATGCTCTTCACTAAGGTCGGTAGGCGTATCCCAAAATCCGTACCAGTTCAACTGTTCAGGAAGCCAATCCATTCGGTCAAAGGCTCCCGTTATTTTGTGTTGAAACTTGATACACGGTTACCTGTACGGCTTATGTCGATCAGATAATAAAGCGGCAGAGAGACTGGGAGTTTTCGGACCTTTCTTAAACAGGTGGAGAGGTCTCTCCATCAGAAATTGGGTTTTGCTGTATAAGCAAATCATCCGTCCTGTGATGGAATAAGCGTGACCCATCTGGAGGCCCACCGCCCATAGCCATGTCACGAAACTGCAGTTGCTTCAATCTAATGCACATTGGTAAGAGACCATTTCACTAGAATTTGGGCGTTCCATTCATTGCCGAACACATGACATATCTAACGGACAGAATCGACTCAACGTTAGGTGATGTGGAGAACCAAGGCAGATCGGTAGATTTCTACGCTGGCCTAGTTTTCACCCAGATTTGCTAAAGTGTCCCAAAGGAGGTCGGGGTCGACAATCTTGTCGTGGCTGCCTGTCAAAAGATGGCAATTTCGACATAAAAATCATGCTGAACTTGTCCTTTTCGACTACACTGACAGAGTTTTTTCCGTGCCCTTTTTCTCATTTGTACAGCGAATGTTACGATATAACACGCCAAGATAGGCACGGCCCGCACTTTTCCCAGGAATGGCGACTTAACGCGAGTGCCTGAATGTCACCGCGAATCTAACGTTAGACATGACCAGCCTGGGTTCAAATCCCATAAAACCTTGAAGTTATTCCTCCTCAAACGGGCCTATTCCTTCTTGAGCAATAGTCCTCCGTTTGTCTATTTCCAGGTCTTCAACCGCAAAGGTCAACCCGTTAGCGTAAGCATAATCACGGTTATAATTTCAGGTGTCTGACACTGAGTCCAGAGATGCGGTAAAATTCATGAATAATTAAACAGACAGAGGGACGTTACCTGCACTTTCATGCAAGCCTCCGGCCTCAGTTAGATCCTTGGTTGGTACCAAGTTTCATAAACTCTCACTGGGTCTAAGCAGTTACTTTGCAACAAGCTAAAAGCAGAAGAGTTCTGCAACTCGAATGGCTTCACAGAGCCCGCCACCCGTCGCCCTGCGCTCAGACATCTGTGTTGGAGACTAGTCCTCCGCCCAGGGCTACAGGGGCGAACAGGCTTTTCAGATCAGGCGGCAACACGATCCCACCGAGGTTTGGGCGTCGTACGCTGCGATGGTAGCAGGGAGTGCCAGCACACAACTGCCAATTAGGCACACAAAACCGTATCCAAGTGTTCGGACAACTCCGAATCCACTGCTTCAACTGCGATAGCCCTTAGCCAGTGGCGTACCGAGGGGGGTTTGGGGTGTTCAAACCACCCAGAAATTCCGAAGGCCCTTCAAAATCGTGCCAAACTCAACCCGATTGTGAAAGCTGTTAAAAATTGCTGAATTTAGGACGCCACCACACCAAGATGTTCGGAAAAAAGGCAGTATAATTCTAAAACTACCTACGTTCGCAATTGTTTTACATTAGCAATGACAAATAAATTGGTTGTTATCATAAATAATCTTAAAATACCAACAATTAAGAAACGTTTATACTATATGAAATGAAATTTCTTGTACCAAATTACAACAGCCTCCAGAACCCTTGACTAAGGGGTAGGGGGCTACCACCCCCAGATCCCCGTTCTCTGTCTTCTGTCCTCAACTGAATTTGTTGAACCTTCCCCCCCAAACAAAATTCATGGGTACGCCACTGCCCTTAGCAACATGTCTCTTGGATACACGTCCGGGATTCTATGTAGCATGCCTGATGGCACCACTTTAACCACCCAAGAGGCCAATAATATTGTCACTTCCACAGACCAGCGAAAAAATAAGACCTCTATTTACTTTTAATACGTCTCGGATACGCATAACTTCCTGACATGTTGAGGACGTTATGTATCAGCTATCTCTCAATTGAGATTAGAGGTGAGAGAATGATGATTGTCCCACGCGCGCTGACTGCTTAAGTGCGGCGATTCCCTAATGGTAGCAAGTGTGTGAGTTCGTAGGCAAATGTCTATGGGCTCACACTGAAATTCGAAAAGGCTACAGGCCAAAACGGAATCTCCCGCCGAGTGTCCTATCCCACCTTGTAAAGTTATTAAACGCGATTTGCTGAATGCAGTACTTCCTACCTGCATGGAAAGAGGCCCACGTGTTTTCCATCCTAAATCCCGTGAAGGATCCGGCATTGTCCTTTTTCTATAGACCCATACGCCTGCTAGACATGTTTGGTAAGCTGTTTGAAAATATGCTGCTCACTGGTATCCTAAGTGAAATAAGCGGGCGCTGTTTCTTACGCAATGAAAAGTTTGGTTTCAGACCTAAACTGGTACTGCATTACAACTAGCCCGTCTGGTTGAAAGAGTGTCCAGGAACTTGACAAGAAGTGACTAACAAGAGCGATTTTCTTTAATATGGCTAAGGCCTTCGATAGTGTATGGGTCGATGGTCTCCTCTACGAGCTTCTAGTCTTTAACTTCTCTTCGTACCTTGTAAAGCCATATCTTCCTAGTCTCGTGGTCGGAAGTTAGAAGCGCCCTTCTTCACTATTTACGGCATGCGGGATGGCGTGGCTAAGGTAGAATTATTTCCCCCCTCTTCTTCAGTCTGTATATCAGTGACATTTCTAGGCCGTCCCACCATATCGAGTTGGCTCTCTGTGCGAAAAACCTGGCCATTATAGCAACGGCCCGCCCGTAGAGCTCGTCGTCAGCTACCTATAGGGATATACCAACTACTTAGAGCGGTGGGTCTCAACGACCACCGCAATGCTTTTCGCTATTGCCGGTAGACGCATCCTGAAACCCAGACCAGTTCAGCTCTTCAGGGAGCCAATCCATCGATACCACTCGATAAACGGCTGACCTAGTCGACTATTATCGAACAGGTGAGAAATAAAGCGGCTCATAGACTGTGAGTTTTGGGTACTCTGCTAAACAGCAGGAATCATCTATCAGGAACATGGCCCTGCTGTATACGCAGCTCATCCGTTCAGTTACGGACTACTCCCGTCCCATCTGGATGTCCTCCGCTCTAACTCATGTCACGAAACTTCAGGTACTTCATTGCTTCAAATGCACCTTGGTACTTGATTAACAGGCAAATTCACGAGGATTTGGGAGGCCCACGCCCTCCCGACCACACAATAGAGATTCGACTAAAATTTAGCTGGTGTGGGAAACCCCTCTTCTCCTCAGCTTAGTAGGTACCTGCACTGACCGACGGTTGACTCAGATCTCACAAAGGGTCCCAAAAAAGACAGATGAAAACACGCGTTGAGGCTACCTGTCAAAAAGAGGCCATGTTGAGGTAACGATTATTGCCGGCTGCCAGTTTTCTAGCTCCCTAACGTCTTTTCCGTGTTCTTTTCACTTCAGTTGTAAGGTGAATGCCAGAGTATAACATGCAAAGTCTGGACAATGGCCGCACCCCTCTTGCATGGCGGCCTAACTTACGTGCCTAATTTTCGCGCGTGTCGAACCTTAAACTTCACCATTATGTAATCAAGTCCCAGAAGCCTTCCAGCCACAGTTATTGCCCTCACATAAATGCCCATTGTATCATCAGTATTGTTCTTCATTGCGTCCACATCGAGGTCTTCAACCGCGACGGGAAACTCGTTAGCGTGAGCGCGATCCCAGTTATATTTTAGGGTGTCGGTTCTGAGCCCAGCGCTGCGATGAAACAGGAATGTCTAAGCAGATCAAGGGACGTCGACTTGCGCTTTTTGCAAATCGCCGCCCTCAGATATTTCTTTGTTTGGGACCGGCTTTCTTCTTGGACTCTTGACCCTTGAAGATGGGACCGAAAGGTTGGTGTTTACCACTGCTTGCTGTGTAATGACCCAGAAGATCGCAACTCTCATCCAGACTGATGTACGTCTTTGTGTTTCTTTGTCTTATTACGCTCCATCAGTTTAATTACAGATCATATCTAAAAGTTGTAAAAAGATAGCAATCCTGCAAACCTGGGCCATCTCTCGATTTTAATACGAAAAATCGAATGTTCACGTCGTCAAGATTTGCAATATATATACAATAGGGTTTCGTTTTACGACGTGGTTATGTTCTCGAATATTTGGACGTAAATCGAATTGTAAAACGAGTACTATTTAAGTGGTTTAAATTGAAATAGGTTCATAGACCAAACAAATTAGTCAAATAATTTTATAATTTACAATATTTCTTCATATTATTACATACATTTTTAATTTAATGAATTACGTATATAGAAAATAACACAGATAATTTTAAAATCAATCAAATCACTTTTTATTGTGTTGAAGAAGGCCCAGGCAGTGCTTCAGAAGACATAAAGAAAGACTGTATCGTCAACTCTTTTGATTTTTTCTTCTTTTCTTTCTTTTTGGTAGATGTTGTGGGTGGAAAAATCACAATGAAATTAAAAGAACTTTTCTTAAATAGAAAAAGAAGAAACATATGCACACCTAAAGAGAGCTAGAAGCGCACTAAGTACAGAAAGGACGCTTGAGTTGCGACAGTGATGCACCGCAATTCGGGAGTGATCGGTCCGACTGGACAAGGGTCGTAAAAGTGAATCGTCGTAAAACGGGACCTACTGTGTGTGTATATATACATATATATATATATATATATATATATGGACTGCCTCTGTGGTCTAGTGGTCAGAGTTTCTGGCTACAGATACAGAGGTCCCGGGTTCGATCCCCGGCGCTACCAGATTTTCTGAGTAGTAGTGGGTCTGGAACGGGGTCCACTCAGC
>Ga0131853_10006546_pt1 | contig 21042 bp, 21 predicted proteins | sample TergutLab28metaG_FD_92764 | JGI IMG/M metagenome (GOLD analysis project Ga0131853, IMG submission 92764) | Labiotermes labralis P1 segment gut microbial communities from Petit-Saut dam, French Guiana - Lab288 P1 (version 2) (version 2) | ecosystem: Host-associated > Arthropoda: Insects >...
AAAAAAAAGAAAAAAAATGGGTGGGAGGGGGGGGGGGGGGGGGGTAAAATGTAATCATACAACAGGAGGAAAAAAATATGGTAAAGAAAATTTTATCACTTGCAACTGTTCTTGTGATGTCGTTTGTGTTGATGACTGGGTGTTTTTTCAGGTGTTCGGGTGACAACCCAGACGACGATGATACTACGACAACGGTGGCGTTTCTTTCGCTTGAAGATATTCGCGAGAGGTTGGCGGATGTTGGGTATTTTTATGGGATTGAATTTGAGGACCTTGAAACAGCGGATGCAGCGACAACTTCCACATCATTCAATGTACAAACGATGTCGAGCGGTAACACAAGGCAACCGCCGAATATGAGGTTTGATGGCAAAATGCTTGGTTTTGGCTTTGAAGCCGTGGCTTATAACGGGATGATTATGCAGAGGGGAGAACTTGTCGGTTGGGCAGAGGAAAGTATGGTTGTTAATGGAAAAGGTTATTATACAGTTTATGATTTCGATGGCGCGGACTGGTGGTATGCAGTTTATGATGGATTTAATGATAGCCTTATTACTGTACCAATGGGGTTTTACCAGTTATTACATCCAGATTTTTACAGAACGGATGTGCAACTGTCAAACAACACACAAAAAGTATGGGAACTGAACCAAAACGGAATAAACAGTTTGGGCAACGACGGAGGCTTGGCGGATATATTCAAATACGTGTTGCATGGAGAGGGTTTTAATGCCGACATGATAGAAAATATTACAATTACCATTTTCCCAACCGACAAAGCAACTGGTATAGACACAGTAAAGGTTCACATTCATTGGAACTATACTGTACATACAAGTGAAAGTTTTGTTGACGAATTTATACTCGACTTCGGTGGACAATTCCTTGAAGTGCCTGAGAATGCCAAACCACAATGCGAGGTGTGCTGGAATATTCCCTGCGACTGCTAGTCTTTTATATTCACATACCCCGCCCCGATTCTCGGGGCACCCTTTTATCTTAAAGGAGAATCCCTTTTAGTTTGTCTGTGCGTACCTGAGATTCCTCGCCGCCTTTTTAGGCTGCGGCTCGGAATGACAGTTGACAATTTAGTTTCTTTGCTTTAATACTCATCTTGTATGACAACAGAAGATATTATTATCCTCAATCCCTCCGACCCGCGGTGGCCTGTGGGGTTGAATAATTTGGCGCAACCGCCTGAGGTGTTGTTTTGCAAAGGAAACTTGGAACTTTTGAAAAAACCGATTGTTGCGATGGTGGGGACGAGGGACTCCACAAGGTACGGCATGGAGGTCGCGAAAAAATTGGCGGGGCAGTTGGCGGAACTTGGGATTGTGGTCGTCAGCGGGCTTGCGGACGGGATTGACGCGGCGGCACATGCGGGGGCTGGGGCGAAGAACACGATTGCGGTGTTGGGGAATGGCGTGAATCAATTTTACCCTGCGGCGAATGTTGATTTGCAAAAGAGTATCGCGAGTGATGGGGGTTTGCTTGTAAGTGAATATCCGCCGAATACGAAGAGCAATAAGTTTCATTTTCCGCAACGAAATCGCATTATTGCCGCACTTTCGAAGGCTGTGATTATTGTTGAGGCGGATATTAAGAGCGGGGCGCTTATAACGAAAGACTTTGCACTTGATTTGGGGTTGGAGGTTTTTGCCGTGCCTGGTGCGATAACTTCACCTGCGAGCAGGGGCACGAACGAGATGATTAAAACCGCGTCATGTGCGTGCTTGACCGATGTTTCCGATGTGTTGTCGGTGTTTGGGATGACGTATATGGATGCGAAGGCGAATACTGTGACGCAACTCTCGTTCGAGGCAAAAGCCGTTTTGGATGCACTTGGGAGTGAGGAGTTGCATTTTGATGAACTTGTTGAGAGGACAAACTTTTCGCCAAAAATATTGACAACATTGTTGACAACCATGGAGATGGGTGGTTTAATCGAAAAGTTAGCAGGCAACTATTATGCCAGCAAGGTAGGAAAAAATTGAAACTTGTTATCATCGAAGGTTCTGGGAAAAAAGATACCATTAAAAAATATTTGGGAAGCGGTTACGACGTTCAGGCGACGGGCGGGCATTTTCGCGATTTGCAAAAGCGTGCGTTGTCGGTTGACGTTGATGATAACTATAAACCGAAATATGTGATTGCGAACGATAAAAAAGAGGCGATCAAGAAGTTAAAAGAAAAAGCGGAAAATGCCGAGATGGTGATTCTTGCGACCGACCCTGACCGCGAGGGTGAGGCGATTGCGTGGCATTTGGCGTATGCGCTTGGGATTAAGGCAGACAAGGTGAATCGCATTGTGTTCAACGAGATTACGCGGACTGCGGTCAAGCAGGCGCTTGAATCTCCGCGGGGGATTGATGTTGCACTTGTTAATGCCCAGCAGGCACGCAGGATTTTGGACAGGCTTGTGGGGTATAAACTTTCCCCGATTGTAAGTAAGAAGATTAAACCGAAGTTGTCCGCGGGGCGGGTGCAGAGTGTGACTTTGAAGATGGTTGTGGTTCGCGAGCGTGAGATTTTGGACTTTAAACCGCAAGAATACTGGGATTTTGGTGCACGTTTGGAGAAGAGTAAGGTTGACTTTCTTGCCGCACTTAAAAAAGGGAAAGATGGCGAGAATATAAAACTTGTAAATCAAGGGCAGGTCGAGGCGGTTGTTGCGGATTTGAATGGTGCCGAATACTTTGTCAAGGAAGTTAAGAGGAGTATTACGAAGAGGCATGCACCCGCACCGTATATGACGAGTTCGATGCAGCAGGATGCCCTTAACAAGGCGGGGATGAGTTTGAAGCGATGCAGTATGGCCGCCCAGGACCTTTATCAGGGTGTCAAGATGGGCGAGCACGGGATGGTTGCACTTGTGACGTATATTCGAACCGACAGCGTGCGTGTTTCGCCCGAGGCACAACGCCAATGCAAGGAATACGTTGTCGGCAAGTTCGGTGCGGAGTATGCGCCCGAGGGTTTTAATTTTTACAAGTCGAAGAAGAGTGCGCAGGATGCTCACGAGGCGATTCGGCCTACGCGGATTGATATTACGCCCGAGCAGGCGGCTCCTTATTTGAGTCCCGACCAAGCGAAGTTGTATCGGTTGATTTATAACAGATTTTTGGCGTCGCAAATGGCGGAGGCGACGTTTAACAGCGTGGCGGTTGACATAGGGGCGGCGGGATACATGTTCAGGGTCAATGGTAAGACTCCGATATTTGCGGGGTGGCTTGCGGCATATGGAGAATTTGGCGGGGCGAAGAAGAAGAAGGATGATGACGACGACAGCGAAAAGGACGAGGACGATAATCAAGAACTTCCTGAGTTGAAAGAGGGCGACAAGTTGAAGTTTATCAAACTTGAATACGCGCAGAAGTTCACGAAGCCGCCTGCGAGGTTCACGGAGGCGACTTTGGTTAAGGCTATGGAGGAACGCGGAATCGGGCGACCTGCGACTTATAATCCGACGATTCAGAACATTACGACTAGGCTTTATATCGAAAAGGACGGCAAGTATGTCAAACCGACGGAACTTGGGTTCAAGCTTGTGGATTTCTTGGTGAAATATTTTCCAGATGTTATGAGCGTGACGTTCACGGCGGGGATGGAAGAAAAACTTGACGATATCGCGTACGAAGGGCTTGATTGGGTCAAGGTTGTGGATGATTTTTACAGGCCTTTCGAGAAGGAACTTGATAAGGCGATGGATGGCGATGATGTCGCGTTCAAGGTTGTTTTGGAGGAAACCGAGATTCCGTGCCACAAATGCGGCAAGATGATGGTTGTGCGGGTTGGTCGTTTTGGAAAATTTATTGCGTGTCCTGGGTTTCCTGCGTGCAGGAATATCTTGCCGATGGATAAACCTGTTTGCAAGTGTCCGTATTGTACAGCGGGTGAAATTTACAAACGCAAGAGCAAGAAAGGGCGGTTCTTTTACGGGTGTAATTGTTATCCGAATTGTGACTTTGTTGCGTGGGACGAGCCGACTGGGCAGGTTTGCGAGAAGTGTGGGAAGCCTATTGTGAAGGGTAAGGATGGGGTTGTGTGTGGGAACAAAGAATGTAAATGATTAATCTTTTGAGGCGGTGTTTTCTTTTTTGCGTCCAGTCAAGTTAGGTTTTCCTGATATTTTGCCTTGGAGATGGTTTTCATTGATAGAGCTCATTTCGCGCAAGACACATTCATATGCTTCGCGCCTTCCTTTTGCTTTCTCGCTTTGGAATCCGCTGGCGGTTGTGTTTCTTATGTCGCAAACTTTGTTGCATAATTCGTCCCACATTTTTTCGTAATTCATTTGTTTTTCTCCTCTTTCGATTGTGCTTTTTTCATATGTTTGTCTAGTTTGTGTTTTCCTTCAAGCTTTGCAATTTTTTTTGCTATTACATGTTTGTCAGGTGTTTCAATTTCTGTCAATACACGCTCGACAATAGTGTTCCATGTTTTCTTGTTTGAAATCATTGGCACATTTTTTTCACACGTCGGGCGGCAATTTGTTTTGAGTTTTCTTAATGGACAACTCATACTATCTTTTCGTCGATTCTTTTCTTCGTCAATTATTTCCATAGTTTTGAAAGAGGGAACAAACCCCAATTTAGGGTGACGGTCTAAAACGTCTAAAAAGTTTGCTGACCTACATGCATACTTTTCGAGTTTTTTAATCATCTTTTTTCTTTTCATTGGTTTCTCCTTAAATTTCAAAAACTATATCACAAAAAAATTCTAATTGCAATACCCAATTTGCGCTTTGGCGGTGTATGTGAGGTTTAGAGAGATTCCTCGCCTCGTGGGGTCCGTGAGGCTCGGAATGACAGTGAAGAAAAATTCTAGTTGCAATACCCAGAGTAATTATTAATCTTTTGAGGTGGTGGTTTGTAGGAATAAAGAATGTAATTAACTATTAGTCTCCGTGTAACACTTCAAGACGAGGTTCAAGTTTTTTATAATGTTTGCTTAACTTTCGTTGTCCTTCAAGTTCTACTATTTTTGCTTCTATGTCTTTGCCTTCTTCGGTCAATTCACCGTAATGCATTTTGAATTTTTCATTATTGAAAAGTTGTGATGCAACTATTTTGTTCCAAGCTTTCTTTGAACTACGCTTTATCCATTCTTGACTGCCTGAACAGTTAACTATTGCTAGTGCGTTATCTACTTGTTGTGGGTTAATGTATCCTTCCTTTGGTTGTGCTTGCATTCTTTTCAAAGACCCTTCATACTCTTTTATCATCTTTTTTTTTTCATTGTTTTCTCCTTTGATTTCATAAACTATATCACAAAAAAATTCTAATTGCAATACCCAATTTGTATATGTTATCATCTCCACTAGGAGGTCTTTATGAAATTCGACGGAACAACGATTGTCGCGGTGAAACGCGACGGGAAAACTGTGATTGCTGGTGACGGGCAGGTCACGATGGGGCAAAGCGTGGTTTTGAAAAACAATGCGGTCAAGGTGCGAAGGATGTACAACGACAAGGTTGTTGTGGGCTTTGCGGGGTCGGTGGCGGATGCGTTTACGCTTAGTGCCCGATTTGAAGAGATGTTGCAAAAGTTCAGCGGGAACTTGCTTAGGAGTGCGGTGGAGTTGGCACAATCGTGGCGGAGTGACAAGTTTTTGCGAAGTTTGGAGGCGATGATGATTGTCGCGGACGTGGACAAGGTTTTGATAATCTCGGGCGATGGAAATGTGATTGAGCCTGAGTGGGGGATTTGTGCGATTGGAAGTGGCGGGAATTATGCACTTTCGGCGGCGAGGGCGTTGTTTGAAAACACGAAGATGAGTGCCAAGGAAATCGCGAAAGAGGCGATGAGAATTGCGGGTGAGATTTGCATATTTACAAATAATAGTTTGACTATTGAGGAGGTGTAACATGGATTTAAGTCCAATCAAAATCGTAGAACAACTTGACAGGTTCATCATCGGGCAGGCGGCGGCGAAACGTGCGGTTGCCGTGGCTTTGCGGAATCGTTACCGAAGAAGTCAACTTCCGAAAGAAGTGCGGGAGGAGATTACCCCTAAAAACATTATTATGAAGGGGCCTACTGGGGTTGGAAAGACCGAGATTGCGAGGAGGCTTGCGAAGTTGGTGGGGGCTCCGTTTGTTAAGGTCGAGGCGACCAAGTACACCGAGGTGGGCTATGTCGGGCGTGATGTCGAAAGCATGGTGCGTGACCTGGTTGAGGTTGCAATCCGCATGGTCAAGGAAGAAAAGCAACACGAGGTCGAAAAAAAGGCCGCTCATAATGTTGAAAAGCGGATTGTTAATGCCGTTGTTGAAATGAAAAAGAAGCAAGTCACCGACGTGCCCGAGCCGCTTCTTCGCCAGCAAACCGAGGAAGAATATCGCAGCGGGAAACTTGACAACTTTATGATTGAACTTGAAATTGCGGATGTGATGAAGCCTGTTGAGTTGCCTATGGGTATGGAAATTGGCATTGATATCGGGAATATGTTCGGTGCGATTATGCCGAAGAAAACAAAGCGTCGCACAATGACCGTTGAGGCCGCCAAGACGCAACTTTTGATTGAGGAGTCGGATAAATTGATTGACAACGATTCCGTCCAGCAAGAAGGCGTTCAACTTGCCGAGCAAAGCGGGATAATCTTTATCGACGAGATTGACAAGATTGCGTCTGTGGGCGGCGGAAGTGGCCCCGAGGTGTCTCGTGAGGGGGTTCAACGGGATATCCTGCCGATTGTTGAGGGGTGCACTGTTCAAACCAAGTATGGCGCGATTAAGACGGATTATATCCTGTTCATCGCGGCGGGGGCGTTTCACATCAGCAAGATTCAGGACTTGATTCCGGAACTTCAAGGGCGGTTTCCGATTCGGGTGGAGTTGTCGAACTTGACGAAAGAAGATTTTTTCAAAATTTTGACGCAGCCGGAAAATGCGTTGACCAAGCAGTACCAAAAGTTGTTGAGTGTCGATAAAGTTGAACTGAAATATGCCGATGAGGCTTTGCAATTTGTGGCGGAGTTGGCGGAACAGGAAAACGAGACGAATGAAAATTTGGGGGCGAGGAGATTGCATAATATCTTGGAGGTGTTGCTTGAAGAGATTTCGTTCCATGCCGACGGCAGGGGAGCGGTCAAAAATGTTATGATTGACAAAAAGTTTGTGGAGAAGAATATGGCGCAAATTATTAAGAAGACAGATTTAAGGAAGTATGTTTTGTAACAAAAACGCCGAAAGGAGTTTTTTGTTGTTCCTTATTATATCTCGAACCAAGAATCATCACGTGGGAGCTGAGGGATGCCGTTTTCGGTGAGGGTTTCAGGGCTTTTTACGCCTGTTTCTGCTTGGTAGCTGCGTTGTTTCCAATGTTTGTATTTGACCAGGTCGGCTTGGCTTAGTTTTTGTTTGTCGCCGCCGAAAACTCCGTTGTCGGCTTTGCCGATGACTCCGCTTTCGATTAGGGCGTCGTGGTCGGATTTGTCGTCTTTGATTGCTCCGCCGCAAACTCCGTTGTCGGCTTTGCCGATGACACCGCTTTCGATTAGGGCGTCGTGGTCGGATTTGTCGTTGTTAAGACCACCTTTACCGACGTTTCCTTTGCCTGTGAGTTTTGCTTTGTCGGCGTCACGGATGCGCTTTTCTCGCTCTATGCTTGCGAAGCGTTCGATGCGTCTCAGATTCTCGTCACTGAGTTCCGAAAAGTCCAATGCAGGAATGTCCATTTTGTCTGTTAGTTTCATAAATTTCTCCTTGGCGGGGAGTATACACGATTGTGGTGCGGTTGTCAATACCGAGTCCTCGTTTCGTCGAAGCCTTCTGTTCAATTCTTCCCCCATGTCTGGTCGTCGAAGTCTTCTGTTCAATTCTTCCCCCATGTCTGGTCTTCGCAGTCTTGCATTCAAAATTTCGTTCATATCTTGTCCCATATATTTCTCCTTTTAGTAATGCAAAAGATTACAAGATTGTTGCTTTGGTGTCAATACTGAACACAAAATTTCTCTCCTCTAAGTACAATGAACCATGAAAGTCGTTAAATTTGGGGGAAGCTCTCTTGCGTGTAAGGAGAGTATTTTGAAGGCTCGCGATATTGTATTGGAGGATGTCGAGCGACGGTTTGTGGTTGTAAGTGCTCCTGGGAAATGCAAAGAATTTCCGCGCAAGGTCACGGATTTGTTGATTGACGCGCAGGCGGAACTTAGTGCCGATGATTGCAATGGATGGGAGTGCAGCGAGAGTCTTAATTCGGTGATTGCGCGGTTTAAGAAACTTTCCAAAGATGTCGGCGTGGATATGGCGGACGAGATTCGGCGGACGCACGAGGAGATTTGTATTAATTGCCAAGACCGTGACTTTGTGGTTTCGAGGGGCGAGTACTTGATGGCGATTCTGTTTGCGAGGGTTTTGGATTTCAGGTTTGTGGATTCCGCGAGTTTGATTGTGATTCAGGCGGGTGGGAAGTTTCATGAGGCGGCGACTCGGGCGAACTTTGCCCGCAAGGTCAACAAGGGCGACAGGGTTGTGATGCCTGGGTTTTATGGGACTGCGAATAGGGGGTTGAATGCCGAAGGCATCACGCGGAGCGTGCAGACTTTTGCCCGCGGTGGGAGTGATTACAGCGTTGCGATTGCGGCGGTGTGTGTGCAGGCGTCGGTTTGCGAAATCTTCACCGATACATATGGGGTTCAGACGGCGAATCCGACTTTGGTTAAGAACACCAAAACTGTGGCGGAATTGGACTTTGCGACGATGCACAAGTTGTCGATTGCGGGGGCTAGTGTTTTGCATCCTGATTGTCTTCCGTTGCTTAGAAGCCACGCTGTGCCCTTAGAAGTGGATAATACCTTTGACCACGGGATTCATCGTACCGTTGTGAGCGTGCAGAGTGGGGGTGGCAAGTACTTTTGCATAACGTATCGGTTTGAACAAAATATCAACAAGGATATGGTTGAAATTTTGTGTGTGTTTAATAAATTGGGTTTCGAGTTGAGTGATTTGCGGAAACTTCTTGCGGGGGTCGAGGTTTACTTGGTTGGGTTTAAAAAGCGGGAGTTTACGTTGATTGCACCGTCAGTTAATTTGGGTGTGGTCATCAATAAGCTGCATTCGCATCTTGTTGAATCCTATGGGATTCAATAATTTGCATGAGCACCTTTTGAATTGCCTCGAAATCAACGGCGTCTTTGTAAAATGATTCGAGTTTGTGGTGAATTCCGCGAGCGGAGTTTAGGTGGGAATAGGCACGCTTGTAGTGGTCGGCTTTTGCGGATTTGAGGTCTTTCAGGGTTTTCTTGGTGGCGGTGACTTTGGTGGGGTTGATGAACTCGCCGAGGTTGATGATTTCGTCGATGATGCCAGGGTAGATTGGGTCGACAGGGTGCGGGTGAGTGCCGTCGATGATTGCGATATTATAGGTTTCAACTACCCCGTCACCTTCGGTGCCACCCCTCCTCGCTTCGCGAACCCCGCTCTGCCTCTCGAAGGGGAATTTTATGATGACGCCGTCGAGGGATTTTGGGTCGCCTGCACAGACAAGAAAGTCGCGGTTGTGGTTGGGGAATGCGTCGGCGAACTTGCGGATGAAGGTGCTTTTGCCGATACCGTGACCGCCTTTCAGGATATACAACTTCTTCAAGTCGTACATGTCGATGATGCGGTCGAAAAAGCCGACGAAACCGTCTGCGGTGTTGGCACCTAGAAAGAGATACTTATCGTGTGGTGCCTCACCTGCGGTGCTGGAACCCAAAAACAAATATTTGTCGCAATTCATATTATGAGATATGAAATATTACATAAGTTTGGACACAAAGTCACAGGACTTGCGGGTGCATGCACTTCGGGAGATTGCGGAGGCGGCGGGGTTCGAGGTTTGCGATTGGGCGGAGGAGCGCGAGGGCAAGCGGTTGGTGTTCGTCGCACCTCGGGCGAAATATGATGGGGTTGGGGATTTGGTGTTTGATTATGCAAAGTTAAGCGAGGACGAGAAATTTGTTGAGGAGAATAATTATCTGACGGCACTTGCGATGAAAGAGATTTTCGACTTCAAAGGGAAGAAGGTGTTGATTGTTGGGTATGGGAAGCTTACAGAGCAGTTGGAAAAAGTTTTGACGGATGCGGATATACATATCTTGCAATTCAATCATCACAAAGTTGGGCAGGTGCGGGCGAAATATGGCGACAAGGGGTACTTTGAGTGTGCGCCCTTGCATGAGTTTCCCGTGATTATGAACACGATTCCGAAGCAGGTTATAACCTTAGAAAAAAAGTTGAAGTCGGTGGTGTATGAACTTGCGAGTCCGCCGTATGGGTTTGTGAATCCGGAGTATTTGAAGGATTACAGGATTGAGCCTGGGTTGCCCGGGCGGTACTTTCCGAAAGAGGCGGCACAGGCGGTGTTTGATTGCATCAAGCGGTTCATCGCGAAGCCGACGGTTGTGCTTGGGGTGACTGCGTCGTCGTGCTGCTTCGATAAATTGTTTCCGATTTTGGAGGAGTTGACGAGGAAGTTTAACGTGATTCCTGTGATGAGTGAGAATGCGGTGAGGGCGAATCGGTTCGTTGATATCGAAGAGTTCAAAACAAGGTTGCGGGAGGCGTGCGGGAATAATATCATCACGACGATTGCGGGGAGTGAGACGCTTTCGAGTCGCAAGGATATTGTGGCGAGTGCGGTTGTTCCTGCGACGGGGAATACGATTGCGAAGCTTGCGAATGCGATTACTGATACGCCTGTGACGATGGCGGTGAAGGCGTTGCTTAGGAACGGCAAGCCGTGTGTGATGGGGATTTCGACAAATGATGCGCTCAGTGGAAATGCGAGCAATATTGGGACGCTGTTGAATCGAAAAAATTATTATTTCGTGCCGTTCGGGCAGGATGATTATGTGAATAAGCCGTTTAGTATGGTGTGTGACTTTGGGAAGGTGGTTGAAACGATTGAGGCGGCGCTTAGTGGGAGGCAGGTTCAGCCGATTATAAATTAAGCATGCGAAGAAGCCCGATTTCGACCATCGGGGGTTTTTTTGTGATATTCAAAGTGTGCGGGTTAAAGCGACAGGTTTTTAAGTATGTTGAAAAGGGCAGTCTAAAAAACATTAGACTTGCCCTGATTTCAAAAACCCATAAAAACCCATGGAAGTGTAACATGGGTGGTAAAAATAATAACGAGTTACTGACATAAAAAATCACATACCCCGTCAGGCTTCGCCTGCCACCCCTTTTTCTAAAAGGGGAATTTTTAAATTACCCTTTTGAGCATCACGAAGTGATATCTTAAAGGGGAATTTTTGTGGGGCGGGTTTGTGGGGTCTGGATTGCTTCGTTGTCACTATGCTCCGCCTCGCAATGACGTGCTTTTGCAGTGAATGTGAGGTTTAGAAAGATTCTTCGTCGCGTGGGGTCATGGCGACTCAGAATGACAATCAGCCGATTGTTAATTGAATGTTTGCATCAGGTCTCCGTCCTTGATGGTTTGGGTTTCTCGGTTTTTCCATATGGATTTTGTGATTGCTGTCAGGTCTTTGGCGTGTGCCTGAATTTGGATTTCGGTTAGTTTTGGTATTGTGAATCCCTCTGGTTTGAGAGAGCCATCGAGGTTGATTTCGGCGTTCATGTCTTCTTCTTTGATGTCTTCGGAGTATTTTTCGACAACTGTTTCAATCATTTCTTCGGTTGAATACGAAAATTCAGGACGACCGTGTATGAAGTTTCCTTGGTAGACGGAGCCATCAGTATAGGTCACTTTGCCTTTGCCGTGCATGAAGTCTTTGACGAATTCTCCTTCGTATATGTTGCCGTCGTAATATGTTTTCTTGCCTGTACCTTGTGGTAACCCGTATTTGCATTCACCCTCGTAAATGTTACCATCTTTGTAGGTTATTTTGCCTATGCCGTGAAGTTGCCAATTCACAAAATCGCCTTCGTAGGCTTGCCCACTCGGAAGAATTTTTTTGCCCTTGCCGTACCCATCATTTGTGAAATTACCTATGAATGTGATGCCTCCGTGCTTAAATGTTCGTTGAACATCTTTTGCCGGAGCAGGAGTAAGAGCAGTACGACTAAGACTGTTTTCGTTCAGTTTTTGCTTGAACTCTTTCATTCGTTTGGATTTTGCCATTGCGTATTATGGCACGGCAATAATCTTTTTGCAATAGAGGACGTTAAAACGTTGACCTGATTTTAAAAGTTGGGTATACTTTGAATATGAAAAAAGAGATAATCGACTTTTGGACCGAGGGATGCGGGAATTGCAAGATGATTGAGCCTGCGTTGGCGCAGATTGCGGGGGAGTTTCCCGATATCAAAATCACGAAGATGAATATTAAAGACCATGAGGCGGAGGTTGTAAAATTCGGGGTGATGAGTTTGCCGACTTTGGTGTTTTTGAGGGATGGTGAGGAAGTTGCGAAGATGGTGGGGTTGAAGCCGAAGGTTTTGATTGTGAAGAAGATTGGGGAGGTTTTTTGATTGGTGGGGTCTGGATTGCTTCGTCCGGTGCTTCGCATCCTCCTCGCAATGACTTGATGCGTGGGGTCCGAATGCGATTGCTTCGTCGTTCCTCCTCGCAATGACAGGGAATTTGGCGTTTTGTACAAAAGACAAATCTTGACAAATGCTCCGAAAACGGCTATAATCTCAAATATGAACAAGACTAATAAAATATATCTTGATAATGCGGCGACGACTTATGTTGCGGGTGAGGTTATGGCGGCGATGATGCCGTATTTTACGACTGAGTATGGGAATTGTGCCTCGTTGCACTCTTTCGGGAGGGCGGCGGAGAAGGCGATTGCCAAGGCGAGGGAACAGATTGCCAAGGCGATTAATGCCGAGCCGAATGAGATTTACTTTACTTCTGGGGCTACGGAGGCGAATAACTGGATTATTAATGGCATTATGGAGAGGGCCAAGGTTCGGCGCGCGTTGATTTCGAGTATCGAGCATCCGAGTGTTATCGAGGTTGGCAAGTCGCTTGCCGCGCGTGGATACAAGGTTGAATATATTAAAGTTGACAAGGATGGGATTATTTCGGTTGCCGATATGGTTGCGAAGTTGGGGAAACCTGCGGCGGTGGTTTCGATTATGACCGCGAATAGCGAGGTTGGGACGATTCAGTTTTTGAATACCGTTGCGAATATTGCAAAAGAACGGGGAGCGTTGTTTCATACGGATGCGACTCAGGCGATTGGGGCGTTGAAGATTGATGTTAAGGCGATGAACATTGATGCTCTTTCACTTTCCGCGCATAAAATTTATGGACCTAAAGGTGTTGGGGCGTTGTACATTCGTAATGGGTTGAATGTTAGCAAATTTATGCTTGGCGGTGGGCAGGAGCGTGGTCAACGCAGTGGTACGGTTAATGTGCCGGGCGTTGTTGGGTTTGGGGAGGCTGTTGCACTTACGATGCGGGATGCTTCAACGAATAATGCACGGATTAGGAAGTTACGGGATTATTTGATTTCCGAAATTGAGGCAAAGATAGACGGGGCGAAACTTAATGGGCATAGGACTCAGCGACTTCCGAATAATGCGAATTTCAGTTTTCCTGGGGTTGAGGGCGAGAGTGTTATGATGATGCTTGATTTTGCGGGGATTGCGGTGAGTACCGGCTCGGCGTGCAGTTCGGGTTCTTTGGAACGCAGTCACGTTCTTCGAGGTATGGGCGTGAAGGACGAGCATAATCAAGGTTCGATTCGGTTTTCACTTGGGCGAAACACGACTAGGGAAGATATTGATTTTACAGTGGCGGAACTTGTGAAGGTCGTCAAAAAATTACGAAGCATGAGTGCAATAAGAGGCTGACGCCTCTTGTGCTTCGCGGAACGGGGGTAGGAGAAATATGTACAACGAAAAAGTAATGGAACTGTTCAGAAATCCAAAGAACGCGGGTGTGGTGCGTGGGGCGAATGCCGTTGGGAAGGCGGGGAACCTTGCGTGCGGGGATATTATCAAAATTTATTTGCTTGTTGATAAAAACGATGTGGTCACGGATGCAAGTTTTAAGACTTTTGGGTGTGTGTCTGCGATTGCGGCTTCCAGTGTTACCTGTGATTTGATTAAGGGGAAGACTTTGGACCAGGCTTTGAAAGTTACCAACAAGGATGTGATTAATGCTTTGGGTGGGTTGCCCGCACAAAAGATTCATTGTTCGGTTTTGGCGCAAGAGGCGATTGGGGATGCGGTGAAAAACTACCGAAAAAAAGTTGCAAAACCCGTGAAAAAGAAATAATCTTAATTTGTGAAGATAGCAATTGTTAATGATGCGTTTTATCCGTTGATTGATGGCGTTACGAGGGTTGTCGATAATTATGCGAGGGAACTTTGCAAGTTGCCTGGTGTTGACGTGACGGTTGTTGTGCCGGGACCTCGGAAACAAGAGGACGTTGAGAAGTTTTATAAAGATTTGCCGTATAAGGTTTTAATGTGTAAGACTTCGGGGGTTGGGTTTGATGGGTACAATCAGCCTAGGATGGCGAGGGCATTTAAGAGGGAGTTTGAGGCGGCGAAGTTCGATTTGATACACTGTCATTCGATTTTCAGTCTTTACAAGTTTGCACTTAAAGTTGCGAAAAAACAGGGGATTCCTGTGGTTTTGACGGTGCATAGCCAGTATCGCCCTGATTACAAGCGATATTTGAAACTTGCGCCCCTTGTTTGGTGGTGGATGAAGTTGACGAAGTGGAAGTTGAACAAATGCGATATGCTTTTTTCAATTAACGAGCGAATGGATGAATATATCCGCAAAGAAGTCGGGTACAGGGGCGAGAGTCGCATTGTTGGTAATGCGACGCACTTTGAACCGCCTGCCGACCTTTCCAAAATTCGCGAGCGGGCTTATGAAAAGTATGGAGTTGAGCGGGGAGCGAATGTGTTTAGCTTTGTGGGGCGGCTTTTGATTGAAAAGGGTGTTTTGATTATTTTGCGTGCTTTGGCGATTGTGAAGGCTCGCGGAATCTCGTTAAAGATGTTTTATGTTGGTGGTGGGTTTGACGAGAAGCAACTTCGAGCCGAGATTAAACGGCTTGGTTTGGAGGATGAGGTTGTTTTGACGGGGCAGTTGAGTGGAACGGAGGAACTTGTCGAGATTTATTCGATTTCGAAGCTGTTTTTATTTCCATCAAAATTCGATACCGATGGTTTGGTGAAGCGGGAGGCGGCTATGTGCTTTGTTCCTTCGGTTTTGCTTGAAGATACTTTTACAAATGCAGGGATTGTTGATGGGGTTAATGGGTATATCTCCGCCGAGGGTGATGAGGCGTTCGCGGACAAGATTGTTGAGGCTTTGAGTGACGAGGAAAAGCTACAGGAGGTTGCGAGGGCGGCAAAGGAGACACTCTCTTTGACGTGGAAAGATGCGGTTGAACAAGCTTATGAAATTTACAAAGAAATCCTTGGAAAAAACAAGTTTACAGGCTGAAATTTATGTGGTAGGGTAAAGAGATGGCTGAGCAAAAGAAAGACAATTACGATAGTTCAAAGATAAAGGTGCTTGAAGGGCTTAATGCCGTGCGGATGCGTCCTGGTATGTATATTGGGACGACTGGTACCAAGGGGATGCATCACCTTTTGTGGGAGATTGTTGACAACGCGATTGACGAACTTGCGAACGGGCATGGCGATTCCATGATTGTGACAGTTTACAAAGACGGCAGTATGTCCGTTGAGGATAATGGTCGCGGGATTCCGATTGATATTCACTCGCAGTTGAAAGTTAGTGGTGTCGAGGTTGTATTTACGCAACTTCATGCGGGTGGGAAGTTTGATAATGATAACTATGGGTTTTCGGGCGGGCTTCACGGGGTTGGGGCGTCTGTTACAAATGCGTTGTCGGAGTGGTGCGAGGTTACTGTTCATAAGGGTGGGAAAAGTCATTTCATCAGGTTCTCTCCACAAAAAAATGAAGCCGGGAAGATGGTTTATGGTAAGGCTGAGGAGCCGCTTAAATTAATCGGGAAGACCGACAAGCAGGGGACTTATGTTAAGTTTAAACCTGACCCAGTGATGTTTAAGGGGTGCCAGTTTTCAAATGAAATTATAAGTAAGCGACTTAAAGAGTTGGCGTTTCTTAATAAGGGTGTGCAGATTACTTTTAATGACACGCGGTTGGCGGAAAGCGATGAGGCGGCAAGTCATGTCTTTAAATACGATGGAGGGTTGGCGGATTTTGTGGCTTACCTTAACGAAACAAAGTCGCCGATTTATTCCAATCCATTTATTATCGAGGGGCAGGCGGATGGTTTGAAGGGTCCGACGCTTGTTGGGTTTGCGATTCAGCATACCGACAGTTACTCGGAGTCCGTGTACAGTTACGTCAACAATATTCCGACGAGTGAGGGTGGTACACATGAGACTGGTTTCAAGTCCGGTATCACGCGTGCGTTTAACAAAATCGCACAGACATTTGGGTATATCAAGGAAAAAGAAGCCACACTTATGGGCGAGGATTACCGCGAGGGGATGACTGCGGTTCTTGCGATTAGGATGCGTGAAGTTCAGTTCGAGGGGCAAACCAAGGCGAAGCTCGGCAGTGTCGAGGCGAAAGCAGATGTCGAAAAATTCGCATATGACAAAGTCATGGAATATTTCGGAAACATTAACAAGGACGCGAAAAGGCGAACTGTTTTCGAGTCGCTTATAAACAAGGCGAAGGGTGCTGCACGTACTCGGGAGGCCGCACGAAAGGCAAAAGAGATTTCCAGACAGAAAAATACCATCGACGGCGGAGTTTTGATTGGGAAGTTGTCGAGTTGTACGGGGAGAAGACCCGAACTTAACGAATTGTTTATTGTTGAGGGGGACAGTGCGGGAGGTACCGCAAAACAGGCACGTGATAGGAGCATTCAGGCGATTTTGCCTCTTCGAGGGAAACCGCTTAACGCGGAGAAAAAGCGGATTGACCAAGTTCTTGATAATGAGGAGTTCCGTACGATTATTGGGGCTTTGGGGACTTCGATTGGCGAGGATTTTAAACTTGATGATTTGAAATATCACAAAGTTATTATTCTTGCGGATGCCGACCAAGATGGGGCGCATATTCGCGCGATTTTGCTTACGTTTTTCTTCCGTTATATGAAGGAACTTATTGCGGAGGGGCATGTTTATATTGGGATGCCTCCACTTTACAAGGCGTATAAAAAGGATTTCAGTTCTTACGCGTACGACGATGATGCCCTGCGGAAGATTACCGAAAAGACAAAGGGTCTTACGATTCAGCGTTATAAAGGTCTTGGCGAGATGAACAGCGACCAACTTTGGGATACGACCATGAACCCCAAGACGCGGAAACTTTGCAAGGTTACCCTTGATGACGCGGCGGAGGCAGAGCATCTTATTTCGACGCTTATGGGTGACAATATCGAGGCACGGAAACAATACATTTCAAAGCACGCGAACTTTAATAAAGCGGATTCGTTTGTTGGTGGTAAATCCAAGAAAGTTAAGAAGTCACAAGCAGAAACCGAAACAGAGGAGGGAAGTGATGAGTAACGACGAATTTGATGAGTTGCTTTCCTCGCATAAAGATATGGTTGATTTGGATGGGAACCTTATCGGCAGTATTGAGGAAGTTGAAGTTAATGCGGAAGAAGGAATGCCCGAGGAAGAAGTTTCTACCGAAGAAGTAATTAATGAAGTTGAAGAAAAGGTGCGTGCGACACGTGCAAAACCAAAGCCACGGGAACACGATGCCGATGCGGAAGTTGATAACCGAGCCGAGGTTTTGGGTGAATCAAGCGACCAAATTATCTTGAAGGAAATCGGCACTGTGATGCACGAGTCTATGATTCCGTACAGCGAGTTTGTTATTATGGACAGGGCTTTGCCACGCGTTGAGGATGGCCTTAAACCCGTTCAGCGGCGTATACTTTACGCGATGCACGAGATGGGATTGACCCCTGATAAGCCGTTCAGAAAATCCGCCGGAATCGTTGGTGAGTGTCTTGGAAAGTATCACCCTCACGGCGACACAAGCGTGTATGACGCCATGGTGAGGCTGGCTCAACCTTTTAACCTTAATATGCCTCTTGTGTTGGGTCAGGGGAACTTCGGCTCTGAGGACGGCGACCCAGCGGCTGCGATGAGGTATACCGAGGCGAAACTTGAACCGCTTGCGATGGAGTTGCTGCGTGATATCGACAAGGAGACTGTGCCGTTTAGTTTGACTTTTGACGACCGAAATACCGAGCCGGATGTTCTTCCTGGGCGGTATCCGAACCTGCTTACAAATGGGGCGACGGGGATTGCGGTTGGGCTTGCGACGAATATTCCTCCGCACAATCTTGCGGAAGTAATTGACGCGCATATTGCTTATATTGATGATTCTTCGATTTCTTTGTCGCAGGTGATGAAGATTATCAAGGGGCCCGACTTTCCGACGGGTGGTTTCGTTGTGTGTGGCGAGGAGTTGAAACTTGCGTACAAGACCGGAAAGGGGCGCGTTGTGATGCGCGGGAAACTTCATGTTGAGGTCGAGGGAAATGACCGCAGGAGTATCGTTATTACCGAGGTGCCATATCAGGTCAACAAGGTGACCTTGCAGAAAAATATTGCGGAGTTGCGGGAGGCGAAGAAGGGGGCGCTGTCAGGGATTCACGAGATTCGTGATGAGTCCGACCGCCGTGGATGTCGCATTGTTATTCGGGTCAAGCGCGAGTTTGATGCAAAGGAGATTTGCAAGTTATTGTTCAAGCATACCTCGCTTCAAACAAACTTTAATATAAACATGGTTGCGATTGCGGATGGAAAACCCAAATTGATGGGATTGCTTGACATGATTGCGTACTATGTGAATTTCCAGCGTGAGGTTATCTATAAACGCAGTGTGTTTGATTTGGAAAATGCAAAGGAAAAGGCGCATATCTTGGAAGGGCTTTTGATTGCGATTCGCGCGATTGACGAGGTTGTCAAAATTATCAAGACAAGCAAGGCGACTTGTGAGGCGAGGGAGCGACTTCGCAAACGGTTCACCCTAAGCGAACGCCAGGCTCAGGCGATTTTGGATTTGAGGCTTGCGAGGCTGACGAGTTTAGAGGTGTTCAAACTTGAAAAAGAACTTGATGAACTTTATGTCCTGATAAAAAAGTTGAGTGCGATTATATCGAGCAAAAGGCGCCAGTTCGAGGTAGTTAAAGAGGAACTTCTTGAAATTAAAAGGCGACATAAAATTGAACGTCGAAGTCGCATTATCAAGGACTTGGAGGAGGCTGTTGTTACCGCGGACGACGACGCGAAACCTGTCGAGGATAGTGTGATTGTGCTTTCCGCGGATGGGACTGTGAGGCGAGTGCCTCCGAAAAATTATTCGATGTCCAAGACCGAATTCAACAGCGGTTGTGGGTTGGGCGATACCAATATCGAGGTTATCTCGGCGGCGACGGATAAACTGCTTTACATATTTACGAGTGCGGGGAATTGTTACAAGATTTTTGCGGGCGATATTCCGGAGTGTAAGTTGCAAAATAAGGGGACAAAGTTTAGCGAGATATTCAAGGAGGCCGCGGAGGGTGAGGTGCCTGTTGCGGCGTATGCACTTGATATGGATATTACCGAGATGGAAGAAGCGGCGAGGAAGGAACTTGGCGAACTTGTGTGGCTTACAAGGTACGGGATGATTAAGCGAAGTACTTGGGCAGAGGGTTGCGGTATTCAAAAGAGTGTTTTTCCGTGTTATAAACTTCGTGATGATGTGCCTGACAGGGTTGAACGTGTCCAGCCGCTTAAAGGTGGCAAGAACTTGGTGTTTTTGTCGAGTGGGGGGCATGTGCTGCATTGTTCGACTTCCGACGTGCCTGTTCAAGGGCGAATTGCTGCGGGGGTCAAGGGGATTAACCTTGGCGATGGCGAGTTTAGTGCGTGCAGCAAAACCGCGAGGACTGGTGGGTTTCTTGTTGCCGTGACGAACAAGGGAAACGTGAAAAAGACTCCGCTTAAAGACATCAAGCCTATGGGGCGATATCGCAAGGGGGACAGGTTCGGGCAATATGAATCGGGTGAGACCGTTGTGTTTGGTGCGACTGTGAAGGGTGACGAGGATTTGGTTGTGCAACTTGAAAATGGTAATGTTGCGTTCACGCCGATTGAGAAAATCCCTGCGACCGACCGCGTTAAGGGATACAAAGCGTTTGCTGGACTTGCGAAGAGTGCAAGGGTGGCGGCGGCGTATCTGCATTTAAGGAAAAAGCGGTGAATAAAGCATTCCTCGGAGTTGATTATGGGCGAAAACGAATCGGGCTTGCGGTTTCTGAGGCGGGGTTGATTGCAAGACCCCTGAAAACGATTGAGAATAAAGGCGAGCGGAAGAACTTGGCGGCGTTTGCGGAGGTTGTGAAGGGCTATAATATCGGTACGATTGTTGTGGGGTTGCCACTTCACCGGAATACCGCGATGGCCGATGAAGTTAAGGTGTTTGGTAATTTTATGGCACAGCAACTTGGAGTGAGGGTGGAGTTTCAAAATGAAATGCTTAGTTCGGTGGAGGCGGAGGAGAGTGTGCGGTTGGGTCTGGATTGCCACGTCGCCCTACGGACTCCTCGCAATGACAACAAAAAGGTGATTGACAGTATAGCGGCGAGCATGATATTACAAGACTACTTGCAAAATAAAGGAGAAAAATAAAATGGTCTACAAAATTGATGAAAAGTGCATTAACTGTGGGTTGTGCGTGCCAGAGTGTCCGGTCGATGCAATCAAGCAGGGTAAGGAGTTCCACGAGATAACCGATGCGTGCATCGACTGTGGGGCTTGCGAGCCGATTTGCCCAACACAAGCAATTTCAGCAGGGTGATGTCATCCTGAGCAGAGCGAAGGATCTTTCTATACCTCACAGACAAGTTAGCAAGTTTAGAAAGATTCCTCGGGGCGTGGGGTGGTTGCCCCTCGGAATGACAAGGAGGTAATATGGAACAAACAGCGGACTTGACACTTTTGGCGCGGCTTTTGGATGAAGAGAACGACGAGAATGTCTTTTTGTTTGATGAGGGTGGCAACGAGGTCGAGCTTGAACAAATCGCGACGATTTTGCACGAGGGGCAGATTTATGCAATCATGCGTCCGCTTGATGCCGATGAGGATGAGGCTGTTGTTTTTTTGATTG
>Ga0131853_10006548_pt1 | contig 21040 bp, 17 predicted proteins | sample TergutLab28metaG_FD_92764 | JGI IMG/M metagenome (GOLD analysis project Ga0131853, IMG submission 92764) | Labiotermes labralis P1 segment gut microbial communities from Petit-Saut dam, French Guiana - Lab288 P1 (version 2) (version 2) | ecosystem: Host-associated > Arthropoda: Insects >...
AATTACATGTTAAGTACAGATATTAACATTACAGAAACCACATATTCCTGCCAGTTTTAATATGTATTTAGTAATCAATAAGTGTGTAACAGCTGTCAAAGTTTCAAACTTCTCTGGCCATTAACTCCGTAACCGTTCAACTTTGGATATAGGTGTTTTGGGTTATATCGGTATACTTTAACATAAGGAACACCCTCCCGAAGTCTGGCACATTCCTCCTGGGACACCCTGTATATTCAAGAAATGTGTACATCGGACATGTAACGATAAAAGTCCGCTTCTACTTGCGACTTCGCTGTGCCTGTAGCTTGTGTCCGTAATGAAGTTTGCGTTACGTAAATATATCTACTAAAAATGAAATACGTTGAAAGATTTCAAAATATTGCGTCATATTGCATCAGTCTATCATGCACACCGCACCCGTTTACTCCTGCTTCATATATACCACAAATTGATCCTGGCAGTGTTAATCCAGCATTAGTGATGCCTCGTAACTGTGTTGATAGTGCAGATAACTTTTGTTACATTTGCGGTGAAGTGACGTTTGCAAGGCAAAGAAAGGCCTTCACCGCGATAGTGAAGAAAGCGTATCATTTTTATTTCGGGTGAAAGATCGGCGACCAAGACAAATCCTGGGCCCCGCACATATACTGCCGCAAATGTGCAAAAAATTTTTCGCAGTGGCTGAATGGCAAAAGATATGCGACACCGTTTGCTGTTCCTGTGGTTTGGAGGGAGCAGAGTAATCACACAACTGACTGCTACTTCTGTATGGTGCCACCTGTTTCTGAAGGCATCATGAAGAAAAAGAAGCGGAAAATAGTGTATCCGAATATACCATCTGCTCTCCGTCCAGTTCCGAACGGCGAAGGAATTTCCTTTCCCGAACCTCCGAAAGAATTTACCATCGATTCAGACGACGAGGGCGAAGGCGAGTCGACCTCGGGTTTTCCTGAGCCGCCGGCGTCTACTGAACCACACGTCTCCCACGGTAGGTCTTCTGTGCCACAGCCACACATTCTCATTCAGGAAGAACTGAACGATCTTGTTCGCGATCTGGAGCTGTCCAAGAGCAAAGCAGAGTTACTGGGATCCAGACTTAAACAACGGAACCTTCTCGAGAAAAATGTCTGAATTTCTTCGTTTCGCAGTCGTCATCAGCAGTTGGTGCCTTCTTCAGAAGGGAAGAAGACCTTGTGTTCTGCTACGATGTAGATGGCCTGATGAATGCCCTCGGAATCAAACATGACCCGGAAGAATGGCGACTATTTATAGACTCTTCGAAACTGAGTCTGAAGGCGGTGTTCCTGCATAATGCAAACCAACATCCATCCATTCCAGTCGGACACGCTGACCACATGAAAGAAACCTATGAAAATCTAAAGCAGCTGCTGAGAAAGCTTGAATACAGCAACTATGGCTGGCATATTTGTGGTGACCTGAAAGTAGTGTCTCTGTTAATGGGTCTCCAATTGGGATGTACGAAGTATTGCTGTTTTGTATGTGAATGGGACAGAGGAGCAAATACTTTTCATTACCTGAAGACACATTGGCCTCAGAGGAATTCTCTAGAGGTCGGAGAGAAAAATGTGCCACATCCAGCACTGGCAGAATGGCACAAAATCCTGCTACCGCCCCTTCACATCAAATTCGGTCTGATGAAAATTTCGTAAAAGCCATGGACCGGACTGGATCGGCGTTCCAATATCTGGCTGAAAAGTTCCCTCGACTCAACGTAGCGAAAATCAAAGAGGGAGTTTTTGTGGGTCCACAGATCCGCAAGCTCTTCAGAGACGATATGTTCAACAACCGACCTCAGGGTGACGAGAAAAAAGAATGGGACCCGTTTCGTCTGGTGTCAACTAACTTCCTCGGGAATATCGGAGCAGAAAAGTACAAGGAATTGGTTGGGGACATGTTGTCATATTATCACAAATTTGGTTGCAATATGTCCTTAAAGATACAAATGCTTCATTCCCACTTGAATTTTTTCCCCGATAACTGCGGCATGTTTAGTGATGAGCACGGTGAACTTTCCATCAGGAAAATGCAATGTTGGAGAAAAGATATAAGGAAAAGTGGTCCACTTCAATGTTGGCTGTCTACTGTTGGACGCTCGTCAGAAATGCTCCTGAGCAGCTACACAAGCGACAGGCACAAAGAAGTCGCAAGTAGAAGCAGACTTTTATCGTTACATGTCTGATGTACATATTTCTTAAATATACAATAAACGTTTGCGGATTTCTTAGCAACCGTATCCAATTTTGAGTTTTCGTTGTAAAATTCATGCTCGGCGACTCGAAATTAATAAGAAATGGTTACTATTATCTCAGAAGCATAAGGTCAGTAACAATTTGTTGTCCAGTGCAATTAGCACCTTATTGGTAAGAAATACACGACTTGAAGATGTAACCCAAGACTAAAACCCTCTGTTATGACTCCCACGATCGCACATGTGCGCAAGTACTCACAAGCCAAGACCCTCAGAAGATTAACGTTATGTGCCATCATCGAGAGTAAGTTTTCTGCGGCTGACTAACGCCAATTTCATGAATCAGCAACTGTCTCTTTGCATGTTTATAAATATGATACTATTTTGTCATAAAGAACATAAATTAATTTCACAAGGGCCTTAGACTTCAGGGGAGTTACACATCACAATATGTACTGTGGTTTTGAGGTGGCCATCCCCGTTGTGTGTTTAAACTATAAGGTGAGGTAAATTCAGTTAAAAACACAACTATGAATATATGGCTAAATGATGGTGTTTATTAGTAACAGAAAACAAGTTTATGCATATTATGTATAAATCTTAAAGCAAGAAAGCTGTTAAAATCTGATGATGATCGCTATAGGCCGAAACATGTAGTTTTCTATTGCTAATAAACACCATAATTTAGCCATATATTCATAGTTGTGTTTTTGACTGAATTTACCTCAACGTACATGTACAGACGTATTCCATACCAGGTTCAGGCACTATGACAGATGGTCCCTTTGTGCTCATGACCACGTAAAAGGAAAAAAATGTTAAAATGCGTATATATGCAGTACTGTGTACACACAAATATACGTAAAGTTTCAAGCAAAAAACCCGAATCAGAAATTCACCATTCATTTTTCATCTTCAAGCTTATTTCTTGTTTCCTCCCATCCATTTTACGTCACTTCATTTGTCATGTGGCAATGCCATCAGTAAGAATTTTAATCATCTGCAAATAAAGACCAACCTGCAAATCAGTTTTCTTTCCTCAGCCACATAGTACTTCTTGCGCAGGAAAGGCGCGCCACGTTCCTCACACGCTGTTTGATTTTGCTGCGTACATGTTAATATGTGCAGGTGCCGAACTCGAAAATTCCTCCATACGTACTTAATGTAAAGTAATTTACATGTGCACCGTTGGAACCACTTATTTAAGCACATAACTGATTCTGCCTTCATGTGGAACATGTAATTTAGACAAACTGAGGGCGACTGTGAACAGGGTACTGAGGAGGAAGTGCGGATAACAGACACAACCTAAATGAAGAGGGAGCTTTTGTATAATAAGCAAAGAGATAATTTGTACATTGCAGCAAATATTACTAAGGTGTGTACTGTTTTCGGTCCCTTGGAACATGGCAACATGTTTGCAATTCCGACTTGAGGCTTCGGGGAATGGGCTGTATCCGACCGAGTCTTACGTATCTTGTGTTGTGCGGAGTAGGGAGGAGTTTTGCAAAGGTTCGATCCTCACCCGATGTGTTCTACCGGCCGTCGGCAAGATGAATCAAATCTCTGAATCGGAGGGGGCCAGTGGGTCCGGTTTATGAAGACTGGAGTAGAGAAATAAGAAGGGATATGGTCCAATGACCCAATTAATTATTTACGTTATGTAACGGATAACTTTCACTTACGTATCACTTAACATATTTAGGACTACAATGTTTGAAAACAAATACGTAACTTTCTTTTTTTATTATATTTGTCCAACAAATACACACTATATGTTAACAAATATTTCTCACAGCACTCCTACTTGTTGCGGTGTTTATACGCCACACTCAGGGAGTCTCTTATCACGTACACTAAAGTTACAATATTAATAAAATTAGTACTTTTATACCAGTGATTTTTAAAAGGAATCAATAGATTAAAATCAATAACAAATTCGTAATATGTGTCAGATTGTTTACAGTTCTAAATATGCTTGGGTTTTTTTTTTCACAGCACAGACAATTGCAGTTTCTATCGATTGTATATACGGCCACCAACCACGTGTTTAGTTGAAGAATAAGAGACCAACTTGATGTCACTAGTTATTAAGTTTTATTTCACTTCTTCTATGCTGAACATGTTTCGGACATTAATACATCCATCATCAGGAGCCTGCGACTTTTCTATTGTATCACCACCATGTGATACAACAAAAAGTCGCAGGCTTCTGATGATGGCTGTATTAATGTCCGAAACATGTTGAGCATAGAAGAAGTGAAATAAAACATAATAACAAGTGACATCAAGTTTGTCTCTTATTCTTCAACTATCACAATGATGCACGTTCCAGTGTACATAAGTGTTCTATGTACTTTGAAAGAAACATGCACATTAAGAATTTTAAACAATCTGACACATATTACGACTTTTTATTTATTTAAGTCTATTGATTCCTTTAACAAGTTCTTGCACAAAAGTTTTCATTTTTTTAATTTTGTGACTTCATCGTACATAATACGAATGTCCCCCCAGTATGACGTATAAACATCGCAACAAGTAGGAGTGCGGTAAGAAACAGATATTGTTATTGTGCATTTGTTGGACAAATACAATAGAATTACACAAAATGCACGGTACATACATTAAGATGTAATTTTATTTTTCCTCCTTAACGCTATTTACAAAATTGAAAAAAATTATCAAAGAAATAAATGTGGCCTTACCCCAACCGATGATGACGTAGACACGAAGTTTTATATTTTCTCCCGTGAAAGTTTCCACCACCAACATGTAGAGATACAGACCTGTAATTTTACAAAGCAACAGGAGATTAAACATTTCATTACGAGACACCTTCACTTGCTGTTTTTCAAAAAATAGAGTTTTCAACAAAAGGAATCTTTGTGAATACGTATTATATAAAATAACAAGGTATCTCACATATAGATCTACATTTACTAGAGTTACTGTAATATTAAACTGCAGAATAACAGGTAATTGAAGGCCGAGCGTACTCAGAGGAATTACCCACTTAAAAAAATTCAGTGCACGCAATTAGGAAATAACGAGAAATGACAAATGAAAATATTAATATTCACACTAGTTAATAATTGTATACTGGAGGGAATTGGTTGGGGATGATGTATGGGCGGGAGAAATAAAATATGCCGAAGAAATAAAATATGCCGAAGAAATAAAATATGCCGAAGAAATAAAATATGCCGAAGAAATAAAATATGCCGAAGAAATAAAATATGCCGAAGAAATATAGCAGAAACCCTAAAAGGAAGAGGCGATTTGCTACACGTAGAAGAAGATACGCATACACTATTAAAATATTTGGCTGTGGACTCGATTTATGCGACTCAGGGTGGAAAAAATTGAAGATTTTTTGAAAACAAAAACAATGTTTAGGGTTTCAGTGTATAGGGTTATTCCTTGATGGGCTGATAATATATTATTCTCTTAACATGAGTGTGCTACATACCGCTACAGAGTACTTATTATACTTCATTATTAGGTTGTTAGTAACTTAAGATTACTCTTACGACAGTATTGTTACCTAAAGTTTAACTGGACTACCATAAGAGTGCAGTTTCTCTTACTAACACCTACATCTAGAGACCACACAACACTTTAGTGTTGACTAACCATGAAAAAGGGAAGATGAGAGAAAGGCATCTATTAATTTTGTTTATAAATAATTTAATATTCTCTCCTAACATTCCGTTCAGTCTCTACTGAGAGAAATAGAAAAATTTAGCGATTGAGAAACCAGTGGTTACTTTTTTACACGCGATAGGATATGGTTTGTTTTCAGCAGTTTGTGAAAATTAGTCCTCTGGGTGATGTGAAAAAGGAAGTAAAGAAAATGAAAGAGATGCTTGATTTTCGAAAGGAAAGGGACTAAAAATATTGCAAATTGGCACTTGGTGCGGTGATTTGCAGGCTGTGTACAGGATATTTGTGGAAAACAACGTGATTTAAAAGGGCTCATAAAAGAAAAGCATGGACAGTATGGGTGACAGAAAACAACTGCCGGGGCCTTTCTGTCCAATCGTCTCCAGGCTATTTCAGGCGTAAAATCTTAAGGAAGAGAGAAACGTTTTAGGAGGAAACATAACATAAAAATGAATAAAAGTATAGGATATGCACAGGGTTAACCAAACGTTCCTGTGTACCTCACCGAAGAGGATACCGCATTGTGCTGGAAGTGGGAAAGATACACACATAACACATTTTAAGTGGCATACGTGATCGCTGTCAAATGCCCGTGGGAGGTCACTTCCAAAACATACGTTTGATCGTTAGTACTAAACATTCAATTTTGCTTTTCACTTTTACCTGTAACCAAATTCAGATAGGTGCAAAACGACTTCTATTCGCTCTGTAGGTGCGTAATGTATTAATGGCAACAGACGTGACAGATAATGTGGGCCTTGCACATTGTCTCGGGTTGACAAAATATACAATAATTGGGTGACTGGACCCGTTTTCTTCTTCAAGTGTAAGAGTAAGACGGATCAAAATATCTGTCGGCCCTTTACAAAGAAGTAATTTCTGTCATTTTATGACTGGGCCAGTAATATAGTCGAGCAGAAAAATCTGCACTAAATTAGTTTTTTAGACCTATGTTACGGATGGAGTTCTAATTAAGCGCTGAGAGTCTTTCTGATCGTGATAGGAATTATATGGGCACGGTTTTCAATTATCCTGAGCGTTGAGATTTTTTTTTCCTGGAATTGGATATTGCAGTACGGAAAGATATTGGCTTGAGGCTTAGATTCTGATCCCAGCGTGTGATAGCAATACAAAACTCTGAGGTTTCCCGCACAAAATGTTGTATGTAGACCTTAACATCGAAATGAACATAGATATGATATTGTTTGTTGAAGCCATTAGGTTACGAAAACTGCTTCGCAAATCGTATAACTGATACTGCATTTTCCGTCAGTGTAGCACTCACTATAAACCATACTTCATACACAGCATCGTAGTCTCTTAAAAAAAAATTTTGCAGTGCCCCATTTTCACTCGATTTCTGAAGAACAATTCGTCGTTTATTCGGGTAATTATTTGCAAAATTCAAAGAAAGTCATATTCCTGTATTTACACGCGAAGTACGTGCTTTAATTAATTGTGTAAATTCCACGAATAACTTTGAATTCTTTCTTCTTTTTCTAACAAATTCAATCTAATTTACTTCCACAGGTTTTAATCAGGAAGGATGCTTAACTTAATTTCAGACTTTTCATTTGTAAATTAAATAGACGAAGACACTCCTCGAGTGCTCTGTACAGTGTCTATCAACACACGACCACTTCAGAAAGCAGTTAATATCGACTTTCGTTTCTTTACTGACAAGCTGTGCCACAGATATAGTATATTTCGGGCTGTAATTTATGGGGATCAGAATACAGACTACACGCCTGGCATACATATGATGATTGAACAATGCTGTGGACAGCGCTGAGGGCTTATACGATGGATCATAATGTCGCCGCCGGTGTGCGCTAATACTAAAGGTCCTTAGACGTTAGCATTTCTGAAATAGATGGCAGCAGGACATGTATTGTATGTCCGGAGCCGTTACTAATGTGACAGTCCATAATATAGTTCACTGCCGTTGTGAGCTTGAGTGTGGTGGTTACTAACAATGGAAACCATCAGAGAGGGGTAAATGGAAGGTAAATGGATTGAGAGACGTCAGGAGAGTTAGTCTGTCTATTAATGTAGTAAGGAATTCATCTAGACAGATCGAAGAAATTGCGAATCATAAAGCTGATGTTACAAAAACCAATAGCGGCCTAAATATAAAGTCTTTTCGAAGAGAACTAACACTGGTCACCTTTATTTTAATTATGGGATACGGAACATGTGGTGTTTGAAGGGCAGTTCTGGAGTGAATGAAACTGGTTCATGATAATTACAAGCGTAGGGTTGTTATAAACACTGCCACGAACCCTGGAGATCAACAAAAGGCAAGGAATTACCTAAGGAGTCCGAAGACTGTTGTCACCTTTTAAGGAAGGGCCTTGCTGTCTTACATTAGGTGTTAGGTAACCTAACAATGGAATAGTCTTAAATACCTTCAGGGTAACCTTTTTCATGTACGTTCAGTAAATAGGCGTATTATTAATTATAGAAAGTAATATCCGTGTTTACATGTCAGCTGTGGGCCAATTTTCTGTGTGAAATGTCTTGCATATCAATCAGAGTAAATGTTAACCCTTCCGAGTGCAAATTACTCTTGTGAAATCAAACTGTCTGTTACAAATTAATTTTCCAGGAAATCTCAATTTTTAGAAGTTCAAAAGCAGCCACTCGGCTACAGGAGCTCAGGAAAAATCATTAACAACAAGGGAAAATGAAGTGTCTTTTTGAGCCAGACACTGAACCTCCTACGGCAGAATTCACTGTAGAGTCCGACTCGACAGTGGGGCAGTAAGTGTTGGTAACTACAGGTATTGAAAATGGTAAAGGTAAAGCAATCCCATTACAGGACTGGACAGGCCCTGAGGGTTCCAGGAGGTTGACGCTCCAAGATTTCAAGACATCGGCACATGAAGGTGGTAAGGTTGTCAGCCCTACGCACCGGCCGCCTTTACCCCCAGGAAATATTCCTGTTACTCATTTGTTAGTGGCTGAGTCGACCCCAGGGCCATAGTGCGACCGGAATGATTATGTCAATGAAAAATTCCAATGACACCATCGGGAATCGAAATCGCGACCTTCAGGCTTGTAACGCAGTGCCTCAATCAACTGTGCCACCGCGTGCCCTGTATTTAAGTATGGAGGGAGTTTAGTTAACGATACGAAAAGTATCTTAGTCTGCAGCATGTCTCATGGCATAATGATTAGTGAATAACGAAATGAAAAATGTGCGGAAGGAGACAGTCCTAATTCAGACTGTGGACTATACTGAAAACCGCTTGGAGAAACTGAGGAGGGAAATGAAGCGCAATGAACGATTTCAGGACATATATTTAGACCAGGCATCATCCAAATGAGAAGCAGATGTGTTGCATAATTTATTGCGATATTCAGTAAACGTTCGCAACAAATAACGTCACACGTTCACGTGATGTTTACAATCTGCTCTAAAAATTTTATTTCCTCACGTATTTGCTAGGTAATAAAGTTTCTGGTACTGAGCTCTAGCCCACATTGCTATTACTATAGTTCGCACCGGAATGCCAGCTGCAAAATTTTACGACTATCGCTCTCTCACAAAATGTCATCAGTTGAGGCAGCGTGCTCTCACAACCAGAAGAAATATATCGTCGTTATTATTAGGAGTTCATGACATTCTTTCGAGATTTCTCTGTGTAGAAAGTTTAATGTGGCACACATTTTGCTGGACGGATGACGAACGAAACTGACCTCGAACATTAAATTGCTGCGGATTTGCTAACCACAGACGCAATCATAAGTGAAGCTGATACGCTACCAGCGTTCTGCAGGTTCCCCACTTCGAGCAAGATTCTTTAAGCGGTAACAACATTGACCTGTATTCGAGAAACGGGCGATTCTAAATTAAATAGGCATACAGAACCTCAGGCTTCCAGCGGGTTTCACTCAGTAACTTCGTCAAACGCAGTGAAGGTACCTCAACAGACGAAACTATCGATGTCTTTCAGTCCGTGCCTATTCGTGCTTCCCTACCGTTAAACATTTCACGATTTATGAATTAGTTACCTAGTAACGTATTTAAGGAGTGCCAACACAATTGAAAAATATTTACAAACTTTTATAAAGCACGGAAGTCTAATTTCAGGCGTGTTCCGTTTAAATCGCGAAAAGTCCCTGTTGGCTTCATCACATCTGTTCTGTCTGTCTGTCCGCATGTATCAGCGCGGCTCCCGCTAGACGGATTTTAGTGAAATTTGATATCGGGGGTTTGTAATAAATATGTCGCGAAAGACCAAATTATTTTAGAATTAAAAAAAAAGGGGCCCATTACTTTTAAACCTAAGTATGTTTATGTTGTTGAAAGCAGTACGAAATATTCTGAGATTCATTTACAGTGCAAAGGGAACCAATGGTTGAGTTTTCACGGAATAAATTAACACTTCTAAGCTGTTCATATTAACATGCAGGTGCACAACAATACAAAGGGAACATACTGTTGCCTTTCCATAGCAACAATGCTTAAGCGAATGTGCAGTAATATTAAATTACACGTACACAGCCTATCTTGTGCAACGACAATACCGTCCTTCGAAGTTGGTTATTTCTCAGACAGAAAATCCCAGAAATCTTCGTCGAAATTCGTTTTGTTGGTTGCAGTAAATTACGTTTTACAACCTACGCTTTACTCCTTCTTTACCTAGGGCAAACCGTGAGCGGAAGCAAAATCTCCGCCCGTTTACTTTGCCCTAACTTGCCGAAATAGAATCGTAATCATTTGCGGAACTCCTATACTAAACCGCGAATTACAACTTTAACCTTTTGCATTCCGCGCGAAATACAAGTAGCGCTGGTTGCAATAAAAGAATATTCCATGTCAAAAACGTTAAATTTATTGCGTTTATGATGCACAGAATCTCATAATGTATGTAGACGCAATAATGCCACGTCTGCAACAATGAAATTTCGTCCAAATTCTCATGGTTACCACACCAATCGGTGTACTGCGAAGACAATAACTGTTAAACTGCTTGTGAAATGTTACGGTGTAGCAGATAAACCTACTTGCCGACTGCCAAGCTGTAACAGTTGTTTATTCTTCACGTGCTGTATATGAATGGTGTGCTTTGATTTAAGGGAGGTAAGAAATCACAATGTACTATGAAAAAATTTTCGATGCACTAGTTCTACACAGTGATCTCTTCAAGGACATGAAATGTTAGGCGCGTTCGCAAAATTTCGGAAAACGGTTACTAGACTTGACATATCCGTCCGTCCGTCTGTTCACACGGAAAAACTCGGCTTCCACTGGACGGATTTTCATGAAATATGATGTATGTGTATTATTCAAAAATATGTCGAGAAAAGTCCAGTTTCATTGAAATCGCACAAGAATAACGGGTAATTTTCATGAAGACCAATATACATTTTTGATAATATCTCGCTCATATACATTTCGGATCATATTTCGCTCAGTTCTTCTTAGAATAAGAAATATTTCGGACAGAAGTTGTAGAAAAATCCAAGCACACATTTTTATGTCCAGTAAGGTTCTTCGAAAATTGCGCCTTCTATGAGATAATGTGGAAAAAATGTTATACACAGTGTAGAGCCGGCCAGACCATAGATGGCAATATGACGCATGCGCATTGCATGCTGGATATCTAAGTCTACAAATACACACTCAGTATAGGTAAAATTTATTGCTTTCCCACAGCAATAATGGTTGCACGAAAGTGCCTCTACGTCACGTTATAATACATTGCTTGTAAATCTTATGTTTATTGGACCGCGCATCATTGTAATAGTTGAAGAATAAAAGATAAATTTGATGTCACTTGCTATTTTATTTCACTTCTTATGTACTCGACATGTTTCGGACATTAATATATCAATCATCAGGAGCTTGTGACTGTGTTGTTGAATTACCACATCGGTTGTTTTGTTCTTGGTTCGATGTGTGTTGGAGATTTGGTGCGGGTGGGTTTGAGTGGTGTCCGTGTTGTAGGCTGAAGCCTGCAACACGGACACACAGCGAACCAAGAACAAAACAACCAATGAGGTAATTCAACAACACAGTCGCAAGATCCTGATGATGGATATATTAATATCCGAAACATGTTCAATACATAAGAAGTGAAATGAAACAGCAAGTGACATCAAGTTGGTCTTTTATTCTTCACCTACTTTGCTGGTACTGTTGTATCATGATTTCAATAAGGTCAATAATAGAGAAACTGGGGACAAGAGAAAAATCAAGATTGGAATATTAACTTCACGCATACTCGTTCTTACTTTACTTCAGCGTTGTGGAAAATATGAAATATCTGATGAAAATCTTGTAGACTTCCCTGCTTTATTTAGACTATGCCTGTTCCATGCAGTAAAGGACTCAGAGAGAGAGGTGGTTTGCTGATACGATACGAAACGTGATAAAAGCTGTAGATGGGAACATATCTTCCACAAAGCCAGCAAGGAGCATGGAATTCCACGCCGTACACCATGAGCCTCTTCGTGCGGAACAGTTGATAAAAAAAGATAGACAATGCAACTACTACGTAATATTGAAGAGCGTTGTTGCAGTCATTGTTGTAGTGGGAAAGCAACAAGTATTATATATTGTGTGTGTCTCTAGCCTTAGCTATCCAGAACGCAATGAGCGTGGGACATATTTTCAACTGTAGATCGCCCTGCTCTAAAATATTTTCCCACATTATCTCATAAATGGCAGGATTTTCGAAAAAAAAAAAGGCGTTGAAAGTAAAATGTGTTTTTCGAGTTTCTCTACAACATTTGCCTGAAACATTTTTCATTTGAAGAAGAATTAAGCGAGATAGGATAAAAAATGTACATTGGTCTTCATTTTTATTCTCGTCCGACTTTAATGCATCTTGAAGTTCCTCAACAGAGTTTCGAAAAATATTCAAATATGAATTTTAGTGAAAATCTGATCACTGTCAGCCGAGTTGTTGCATGCAGACAGACGGATAGATATGACCAGGATGATAGTCGCTTTTCGCAATTTAACAAAAGCGCCTTAAAAGTGTTTGTAAGAGTGCTTTTTTTCCTGACGGCCGAGAATCCTAACTTGCACAGACAATTATTTCTTTAACAGAGAGAGAGTTTTATTTTTACAACTGAAATGAAATGAACTGCGAGATGCCATGTAATGGAAATGAGTGTGGGAAAACTAACATAATGGAAATGAGTGTGGGAAAACTAACATAATGGAAATGAGTGTGGGAAAACTAACGTAATGAAAATGAGCGTGGGAAAACTAACATAATGGAAACGAGTGTGGAAAAACTAACGTAATGGAAACAAGTGTGGGAAAAACTAACATAATGGAAATGAGTGTGAGAGAAACTAACGTAATGGAAATGAGTGTGGGAAAAACTAACATAATGGAAATGAGTGTGGGAAAAACTAACACAATGGAAATGAGTGTGAGAAAAACTAACATAATGAAAATGAGTCTGGGAAAGCTAACATAATGGAAATGAGTGGGAAAAACTAACATAAAGGAAATAAGCGTGGGAAAAAATAACATAACGGAAATGAGTATGGGAAAAACTAACATAATGGAAATGAGTGTGGGGAAAACTAACATAATGAGAATCTGAAGGCAGCCATCCTCAGTACAGAGTATGATAGATAAAAAATAAGCGGAGAATGTGGAACATTTAAATTATTCAGTAGTGTGATAACAACTGATGCGAGATGTACAAGTGACATTAAGTCCAGAATTGCCACGGCAAAAGAAGAAGACTCTTTTCACCAGCAAATTGGACTTGAGTTTAAAAAAAGACTTGTCAAAAGTTACATCTGGAACAGGGCCAGGTGTGGTGCTGAAAGTTGGACACTTCGGAATGTATACCAGAAATACATGGAAAGTTTTGAAATGTGGTGTTAGAGAAGGATGGAAGAGATCATTTGGACCGATTGCGTGCAAAATAAAGTATTACATAGAGTCAAGGAGGAAAGGAATATCCTACATACAATAAAACGAAGGACAGAATTGGATTGGCCACATCTTGCGTAGAGACTGCCATCTAAAACATGTTATTGAAGGAAAGATAGGAGAGACGGAAAGATGGGGAAGAAGACGTAAAGAGCTACTTGATGACCTTATGAAAACAGAAAAAATCCTGAAAGTTGCAAGAGGAAACGATATATATATACATATATATATACATATCTGTCTGAACAGCTCTCTTTGGGAGACGCTATGGACCTGTCGCAAGGCAGACGACGAAGTGAATGGCACTGCAAAGCCCATGCACTTTCCTCAGGGCATGTGAATGAGATAGAAAGAACCCCAGTTTTAACTTTTATTTTATCTTTCCATCTTTCAAAGTTCAGGAGCATCTCTATCTAGATATTTACTTCTACCGACGTTTTGTAGACAAAACTTTCAAGAAAGGAAGGGGAGAAAGGACAATTTTTTGTGTCTTTTTGTGATTTCTTCAACTAAGCTGTCAGTATATAGACCTCATTGATCCGATGGCAAAAAAAAAGAGAAATATTGTGAAATGTGGTGGAATTTTACTGAGAGGGAAATACGGAACAAGTGCTCGGGAAAGAAGTTGTCACGGTTTCACCTTGTCCACCAGAAATCCCAGGTGAAATGCTCTGAAATCGGACCCGAATATCCTCGCCGATGAAGCGGCGATATGAGTTACCTGATGTTTGTCTATAGTGTATTCTCGTACACAGAATATTCATGTACTGGCTGTACTTCCGGTGTGGTGCTTCATTTCTGCTGTGCATGACTGTGGGGTGGGGTGGACGTGCTGCCTGCTTTGTCATCTGCGTAAAACACGATCCCTGGGGCACTCTGGGTACTGTTTAATCTCATCATATTCCCACGTTACTCGTACTACTGCAGACGCAATTTCTATTGTTCCTAAAAAATGATTTCCCTGCTGAGGACATATGTTTCCGCTTAAAGTATGCTCGTAATAAGCACTCGGCTAGACTTCCGTGGAACTCATGCAAACGCGGTCACCACAAACAAGCAATTAAATCCGGATTTCCGTAATATAATCTTGTTCAAAGGGAAGAAGAGATTCTGCGCTGTGTAGATAAAGCGGCCGCAGCGTGAAATTAATGGCGAAGAGCTTAGGCATAAGACTAGAGTCCCACAAGTGACGTGGTTCAGGTTATATCATCACATTCCACATTTGACGTTGAATGTCAATGTGATGTCCGCATCTACGACTACTTACAAAAAGTTTGATATTTGTTGTACAGTGCATCATTATGATAACTGAAGAATAAAAACCAACTAGATGCCACTTATTATTTTATTGTACGTCTTATAGGCTCAACATGTTTCGGGCACTATTCTGACCATCATCAGGAGCTCGCGACTGTAATGTTGATTACCACATTGGTCGTGCTTTAGCCTGCAGCCCGGACACTACTCCAGTCTAACCGCACCTAACCTCCAACCTACAGCTAACCAAGAACGAAACGGCCAATGTCGTAATCAACATTATAGTCGCGAGCTACTGATGATGGGCATAGTAGCGCCCGAAACATGTTGAGACTATAAGACGTACAATAAAATAATAAGTGGCATCTAGTTGGTTTTTATTCTTCAGTTACGTACAAAAAAGTGTGTCCCTGCACATGTTATTACGTTTGATGCATTTCTCAACACCCCATGAATTACGTCCTCCTCAATTATCCACCAACATATGCCATGCTTAAATATATATTTTCCAGAAAGGGCAAATATTTACACTTCGCAATCCAAGTGTCGGAATTTATCTTCTGTGTCGGGATTGACTGATACGTCATTTTGGCAAGTAATCACAACAAAATGAAAATGTAACAAAGAATTAGAAGACGAAAATGAAATAAATTTTTCAAAGTTTGGAGATTTGACAGCGATGTTGCTGCAGGTCCACGTTTCCCTGGCTGTGACCCAGTGTCGCAGGATAAAGTGCTCCATAAAATGAAGGCCTTATGTTTTTCAATACGTCAGGAACTTCTCACCCAACGACAAGTGTTACACCGCGGAAGATCTGAATCTTCCGAAACAGATTAACTATTAACTATATCTATAAATATTCGAAAACGATATTCTAAATTTCATATATTCGACTTTGGAATTACTATGACATGTGAGAACCGGATTAAAGTGTTAGAGGATATAGTGTGTAGAAGGAATTTTGTGCACACGGTACTGCACAGTGCAGTTCTGGAAATGCTGACAATTTTTTCATCATCTGCTAAGATAATGTTATTTCGTCAGTGTGTAATGAACTGCACAGTGTGGCTTGGTTATATAATGAACTGCACAGTGTGGTTTGGTTATATAATGAACTGCACAGTGTGGTTTGGTTATATAATGAACTGCACAGTGTGGTTTGGTTATATAATATCCCAGAGAGTTGATTCAAATATATTTCATTCTCAATTAAAAATTATTCTATGACAATCGCCGTCCAGTATTATAAGCTATCAAGTTCCATTTCCTTTCTGCGACACACATAGCTCAAGGTCCAGGTAAAGGTAAAGGTAAATATTTTCTTGTGCATGACATGAAGACATTTGAGGATGTGGAGGTATAGTTTCACTCATTCTTAACCTCGACACTTAAATAAACGACCCTTTTAATTCTGGGGAATAACCCTCCCCACCCCAATTCCTGTGCTCACTGAATAAGACTGGCATATGGTAATGTCATATTCAGGGCTGAAAATTAGTACAGGCTACGGCAGATACCGTCTACCTGGCTTCAGAGTTCTCTTCAAAGGCTTATTTCCAGTCTTTAAAGTCGTTCCGAACAAAGACGTGTAGACTGTAGTACGAGGCTCTTTTCGCGAACCTGCCTTACCATAATTCCCTTTGTAATGTGAGTTCCCTGTTCCCCGGGCTCTCAGCTGATGCCGGAGTTTATAAAAGTTCTGAAAGGCTATTTTATCCCATATTTATACTGGCTGTTGAAGTCTCTCTGAAGCCTATAATTTATTTAATTTATAAATCAATCATGATAAAAAGCAGTATGTCATCTCTACTCACCTTCCACAAACATCCAAAAAAAGTTGGTCAGGTGGAAATAATGCAGCAGAACTACAAGAATGATGCACGATGTGGAGTCTTCTTGCATTGAGATCTGTGAACAAACAGTAAGGGTCATACAGAGTGAAGGAAAAACAGCAGAGTCCTCTTACCAATGAACAATTTAAAACACAGTGTTGTTCACAAGAGCCGTCGGTTTTAACATTAAACAGATGCGAATTTTCAATCATGGTTATTTAATTTTTTGAGCATAACTACTAACAGAATTCTTACCAATTATATTTCAACATACCAACGTAAGAATTCAAGTAACTTACACAATGGTGAAAAGAGAGAAACCAACAGTATGCAACTAATCCGATGTTTATTATCAAACTTCTATTTAAAATGTTTCGGGCATCATTATGCCCATCTTCAGGAGAACAAGATCGTGCACTACCGCATACGGTGTTCTGCACTGTAACAAGAGGAGAAACTCCGTCAGATGTGAGAGCTGTATTGTCTTTGTGTGGGGTAATGAGTTGTAAACATAGTCGGGATTTCGCTTGTATTTGTATTTGCCGTGATGTTGAATTGGTATCCAATCCGCATCTGTCAGATCTGGTGTATTGGATGTGGGTGTTGTGTAGTATGTGTTGCGTCTGCTTGATGAGAGGTGTGTGGTATAGGTATTACTAGGTGCAGCCAGGGTGAAGCGTGCAGGTGATGGGTGGGGTGAGTACAGGTTGCGCTAGTATAGAGCGGGTTGGTGTTTTAGAAATGGGCATAATGATGCCCGAAACTTGTTGAGATAGAAATTTGACAATAAAATTCGGATTAGTTGCATCTTGTTAGTTTCTCTCCTTCACCCTACGTTCATGATACGCGATTACAAGAGCCTAAAATCTGCACAGTGGTGATGTGATATTACAGATAAGACACGAGGCAAGACTTGCAACGTGTAATAACAACTCGTAATTTTCCCTGTGAAACACAAGCGATTAGCTGCATATTTTGACATATCTAAGAAGAAAGGCTTTTATAAACAAATATCTTTCTAATTATGTTTAGCAGCTACACAGTGAATCTTGTGTACATAGTTAAACTGAACGCAATATTTCGCAGCTTGTAAATAATGACACTTTTCCTGAATAATCGTCACTGAAAGTTTGTAATTTTAATTAGCGTTTTAATTATTTACAGCTGTTATTTAATTTCCCTCTATTTTGGTCTACATTATAAACTTAACTCCAGCCTGAAGATAACTGAGTATAGTCAAACCGAAACATGTAGCTCTATCTTGTTCAGTACACCATATAAGCAACAACGTTCACGTCAGTATATGTCCACAAACACCTAATTTTCGATTTACAACCTCCACATTCGACGGACCTCAAACTTTGAGATTTTTTTAATCTGTGGAGACACATAAAAACCCTAGCGTATTCAGGTCTAGTTAAAAATAAACAGACTCTTCAACAACTAAACTTCGAAGCCTGTGAAAACATTCGCGGCCGCCACGGGATGTAAGAAAGGTTGCGACAGTCCATGAACACACGTGTCCACGCATGCATTGATACATGTGAGGGATATTTTAAGCGTTTGTTGTGGATTTAGATTTCATAAACAATAAGAGCTCAGCTGTTACTAATTTGGGAACGTGTACTGTAAATTCACTATGTCATTTGCAAGGGAAATACTGCACACACTGTTCAGCTTCACCTTCCTTTTGAACTCAAAGATAAATCATTTCAGAACGTATATTCTTACGAAACTTTCTATGCTTTGATGTGAATAACTCATTCTTGAAGTCTGTTCAGACATTTTACATATACTAGATAAACTATTTCCCTTTGACCGCTTTTAGTAACTAAACATTTGTGTGATAGTCTATATTAAGAACAGTACGGACTTTGGTAGATAAGGGTGTTCATATACCAATATTTTGAAGCAATGTAATGTAGTAACGCTAGAGTCTTCTATCTTAAAGATGGAGACTGTAGATTCCTTCGAAACATCGGTACCCGCAGTACACGGCGTCACATCCCAGAAACCCTCATCATCATCATCATCATCTTCTTCTTCTTCTTTCTCTTCTTCTTCTTCTTCTTCTTCTTCCATTGACACTACAGCCTACTGTGGGTTTCGGCCTGTCGAACAATGTCCTTCCATTTTTTCCTATCTGCCACCAGCTCTCTCCATCTTCTCACTCCCAACACTTGAAGATCTCTTTCTACTTCCTCTTTGCATCTTTTCCTGGGTCTTCCCTTCTTCTCGTCCCTTTCAGTTCTTGGGTGAAGATCTTTTTGTACATCCTATCCTCCTCCACTCTCAATAAACCCTCTTCTAATAGTCATCTAATTTTGAATGAGTTATCATGTTTGATACCAAAAACCAAATTACATTTCTTAACCCACAGAAGATTTTTGTTGTTAAAATATGTAAATTTATTCCTCTTTGCAATAACTTCCTTTCTTATGACACTCACATGTCTTTCTTTGTTAGCAGTTCATATATATTGCTTGGTAGCGAATCTAGCAAAGGATAAATATGCTCGCTTTGTCTGGTTTTTGGAAAGGACGCTTATGATGATGATGCTCCGTCTTCGACCCTTTATTAAGTCGAAGCTGGGAAGAACGCCTTTTATGGTTGAAGCATATGAATTCTGAAGTAGAAGTGGACAATACACATCTCTACCGACATCCTGTTCTTTCAGGCAGAATCCCATTGATAATCCGTTTATTTAACTCGTTCACTTCTTTCACTTTATCAAACCACTATAAGCCTATAATTTACTGTCTCTATTTTGTGTAATTATCATATCTTTATTCTTTTTATAACATTTTATGTTGATAATTTTCTCCCAAGCAATACGTGCATAGTATGTGTTACCTGAAGATGGCAAAGTTGGCCGAAACTTGTCGTAAAATATACTAAATCACCAGTCACAACAAAAAATTTTTGTTGTGACTAACAGATTACTTCCACATTCTTCATTACATAATTACATGCCTTGCCCAGGTTTTCGTACACAGAGTCATGGGAAAGATCGTTCGTTACAGTAATAATAATAATAATAATAATAACAAATCCAAGTTAATATTTATTGATAATGTTTCGAACGAGCAGAGAACAGTAACAACTAGATAGAATGCTTCCGTGCCATAAGGAGACTATGAAAGAGAAAAAGCAGCTTTCTTCTTGCGAAAGTCCAGTGATTTATTTCTTTCAGTCACCTTCAGGTAATCGTGAATTGCACCTGCACTGTTGGACACTGGAGATGATAATTCAGATGTCCTGCCTACAGTTCAATAAGAAGTGTGTCCTCCTTAAATTGTCACCGTTGCCATTTCATGATTTTTATAAATTTTTCGTAAAATAAATATAATTTCCATGTCAAAACAGACTGTCTAGAACTACCTTCCCCATTTTTAAAATGTGTTCATGAGGAAAGACTGTCTCGACTAACGTCGCCGATGTTTTGCCACCACCTGCGACGTAACGTTTGACTCTACAATCACAAAATATATAACTGTATATTTTTAATTAGTACTTCTGTTAAAAACCACGCCCAAACATTTTCTCTACAGAGAGACGTAATTGTGCATTCGATCAAAGGACGTTAAAATTGAATGTGGCTGCTGCAGTGCAGCGTAATTTGTATCAGAGCTCTTGCTAGTTGAAGGCAGTCAAGAGCCTTTCAATGCTACTGAAACTTAACCCATATTTGTTTTCAAATTATGCGCATATACTGACATCTATGGGTAATGGTTACGTGGCGTCATTGCTGAATATTTATATGGCATAAAAAGTGCAATGAATGGACGACAGAGAAAAGAATCAACAGACGAAAACAGGGAAATTATGAAATGGCTGGAAATATGAGATACTTTTAATTTTTATCACTTCCAATTCGAAATTTCGAAATTTTTGAAAGCTTCCGTTTGTTGCATGGATTGTAGAAGAGTACAAATTAGTACGGGTACTTTTCTTATAATACAACCCCACCGACTCACTGCTTACTGACAAACATAATTCCACACTAAGTGTATAGCTACTTCTCTAATATATCTCCGTACATTAACCTTTTGACGCCTAATGTCAACTATAGTGGTCGTACCGCACCGCTAACCTCTAAAGTTACATTTTATATATTTATTCAACAAATATAGGTACCGAATATTTTAAACATGGTATATACTC